>CAFBMW010000013.1_pt1 | contig 90078 bp, 82 predicted proteins | sample 7269061 | NCBI WGS metagenome assembly CAFBMW01 (sample SAMEA6814074, study PRJEB35770) | uncultured Nocardioides sp. | biome: Freshwater; feature: Freshwater reservoir; material: water | place: Czech Republic | collected 2017-05-23 | depth 30m m | reverse complement strand
CACACTCATCCCACAGTGACACCGGTCACACGGGCTGGAACAGCCCCTCTGATGTGGAGGAAACACAGTGGTGAAGAAGACCTTGGTCGCCGCGGCGGCGATCTCTTTGAGCACCTTCGCTCTCAGCAGCTGCGGCAGCAGCTCCGGCGCGGACTCGGGGTCCGACAGCAACGACGACGGCACCATCACCATGGGCTTCGCCCAGGTCGGCGCCGAGAGCGGTTGGCGCACGGCCAACACCAAGTCCATCCAGGAGACGGCGGAGGCGGAGGGCATCGACCTGAAGTTCACCGACGCCCAGGGCAAGCAGGAGAACCAGATCCAGGCGATCCGGTCCTACATCCAGCAGAAGGTCGACGTCATCGCCTTCAGCCCGGTGGTCGAGACCGGCTTCGACGCCGTCCTCCAGGAGGCCAAGGCCGCCGGCATCCCGGTGATCCTCACCGACCGTGCGGTCGACGTCGAGGACACCTCGCTCTACGAGACCTTCCTCGGCTCCGACTTCGTGCTCGAGGGCGAGAAGGCCGGCGACTGGCTGGTCGAGAACGCCGCCGACTCCGACGTCAACGGCGACGGCACCGTCAACGTGGTCCAGCTCGAGGGCACCACCGGTGCCGCTCCGGCCATCGACCGCGCCGAGGGCTTCGCCTCCAAGATCAGCGCCGACGACACCATCGAGGTGACCGCCTCGCAGACCGGCGACTTCACCCGCGACGGCGGCAAGCAGGTCATGGAGTCCTTCCTCCAGTCCGACGACACCATCGACGTCGTCTTCGCCCACAACGACGACATGGGCCTGGGCGCCATCGAGGCGATCGAGGCCGCCGGCCTGACCCCCGGCGAGGACATCAAGATCATCACGATCGACGCGGTCAAGGACGGCATGCAGGCCCTGGCCGACGGCAAGATCAACTACATCGTCGAGTGCAACCCGCTCCTCGGGCCGCAGCTGATGGACCTCGCGCAGAAGGTCCTCGACGGCGAGGAGGTCCCCGAGCGCGTCGTCACCGAGGAGACCACCTTCACCCAGGAGCAGGCCGCCGAGGTCCTGCCCGAGCGCCAGTACTGATCCACCGGAACGGCGCACCCGCGGGACCTGTCCCGGGGGTGCGCCGTCACCAGAGAGGAACGAGATGACCCAGATGACGACGCAGGCCACCGCGCTCGCCCAGCCCGACGCGGACCGTCGGCCGGTGATCGAGATGCGCGACATCTCCATCACCTTCGGCGCCGTCCGGGCCCTCGACGAGGTCTCCGTCCGCCTCTTCCCCGGCGAGGTCCACGCCCTCATGGGCGAGAACGGCGCCGGCAAGTCCACCCTGATCAAGGCGCTCACCGGCGTCTACACGATCGACTCGGGCGTCATCACCATCGACGGCGAGCAGCACGAGTTCCACTCGCCGGCCGCCTCGCAGGAGGCCGGGATCAGCACGGTCTACCAGGAGGTGAACCTGGTCCCCAACCTCACCGTCGCCGAGAACATGCTGCTCGGGCGCGAGCCCCGGCGCTTCGGCTCCATCAACGTGCGCGAGATGAACCGCCGCGCCCGGCGCACCCTGCTCCACCTCGGCATCGACGTCGACCCGCGCACGGTGCTCGACGAGCACCCGATCGCGATCCAGCAGCTCGTCGCCATCGCGCGCGCCGTGGACGTCGAGGCGAAGGTGCTGATCCTCGACGAGCCCACCTCCAGCCTGGACGCCGACGAGGTGGAGAAGCTCTTCACCGTCATGCGCCGGCTGCGCGACGAGGGCGTGGCCATCGTCTTCGTCTCCCACTTCCTCGACCAGATCTACGAGATCGCCGACCGCATGACGATCCTGCGCAACGGCCGGCTCGTGGAGGAGCGCATGGTCTCCGAGACCTCCCAGCTCGAGCTCGTACGCCTCATGATCGGTCGCGAGCTCGAGACGCTCGACAAGCTCGACCGGGCCGCGCCCCGCACCGACGCCGAGACCGGCGCCCCGCTGCTCACCGCGGTCGGCCTGGGTCGCAAGAACACCCTCGAGGCCACCGACCTCGAGCTCTTCGAGGGCGAGGTCGTCGGCATCGCCGGCCTCCTCGGCTCGGGTCGCACCGAGCTCGCCCGGCTGCTCTTCGGCGCCGACACCGCCGACTCGGGCGAGCTCACCGTCCGCTCGCACAAGCGCAAGCTGCGCAGCCCGCGCCACGCCATCGACCGCAAGATCGCCTTCTCCAGCGAGGACCGCAAGGCCGAGGGCGTGGTCGGCGACCTCACCGTCGCCGACAACATGCTGCTCGCCCTCCAGGCGTCCCGCGGCTGGGTGCGCCCGATCCCGCAGGCCACGCGGACCCGCCTGGTGCAGGACTACATCGAGGCGCTCGACATCCGCCCGGCCGACCCGAACGCGCTGATGCGCAACCTCTCGGGCGGCAACCAGCAGAAGGTCCTGCTCGCCCGCTGGCTGATCACCGAGCCGGAGATCCTCATCCTCGACGAGCCCACCCGCGGCATCGACATCGGCGCCAAGGCCCAGATCCAGGCCAAGGTCGCCGAGCTCGCCTCGCAGGGCCTCTCGGTGGTGTTCATCTCCGCCGAGCTCGAGGAGGTGCTGCGGCTCAGTGACCGCCTGGTCGTGATGCGCGACCGCCGCAAGATCGACGAGCGGACCAACGACGACGTCAGCGTCCGCGACGTCCTCGAGATCATCGCGGGCGAGACCCGCGCGGAGGGAGAGACCGATGCCTGAGTCCCCGAGCCTGGCCCGCCGCCTGCTGGGCCACCCGCTGCTGTGGCCGGTGCTGGCGCTGGTGGTCCTGCTGGCCGTCAACGTCGCGGTCACCCCGTCCTTCCTCAACGTCCGGATGCAGGACGGCCACCTCTACGGCAACGTCATCGACATCATGCGCAACAGCGCGCCGGTGATGCTGGTGGCGCTGGGCATGACGCTGGTGATCGCCACCCGCGGCATCGACCTCTCGGTCGGCGCGATCGCCGCGATCGCCGCGGCGGTGGCGTGCACGCGCATCATCGGCGCCGGCGACGAGGCCGCGCTGAGCACCGCCGTGATGGCGATGACGTACGCCGTCGTGGTGTGCATCGTCCTCGGCGCGTGGAACGGCCTGCTCGTCTCCGTCCTCGGCATCCAGCCGATCATCGCCACGCTCATCCTCATGGTGGCCGGGCGCGGCATCTCGATGGCCATCACCGACGGGCAGATCACCACGGTCAACAACCCGTGGTTCAGCGACCTCGCGTCGGGCTTCGTGCTCACGCTCCCGGTGGCCTTCCTGCTCGCCGTCGCCGTGCTCCTGCTCACCGCGCTGCTCACCCGCCGCACCGCGCTGGGCATGCTGATCGAGGCGGTCGGCATCAACCCGGAGGCCTCCCGGCTGGCCGGCGTACGCGCCCGGACGATCATCTGGACCGTCTACGCCTTCTCCGGGCTCTGCGCCGGACTGGCCGGCCTGGTGATCGCGGCCAACACCAACTCGGTCAACGCCAACAGCCTCGGGCTGTGGATCGAGCTCGACGCGATCCTCGCCGTCGTCATCGGCGGCACCTCCCTCATGGGCGGGCGCTTCTCGCTGGCCGGCACCTTCGTCGGTGCGCTCTTCATCGCCACGCTCGCCCGCACGATCCCCAACATCGGGATCCCCTCGGAGGTCAACTACCTCTTCAAGGCCATCGTCGTGATCGCGGTGTGCCTGCTCCAGTCGCCCCGCGCCCGCGCCCTCCTGCGCGTGCGCCGACAGAGCGCCCCGACCCTCGCGAACGGAGTCCCGGCATGAGCGCCGTCACCGTGCCCACCACGTCGACCTGGGACCGCGTCCGTGGCTATCGCCCGCCCCAGCGCTACCTGCCGCTCATCGCCACGGCGGCGCTGTTCGTCGGTCTCTTCGGACTCGGCGGCGTGCGCTACGACGGGCTCACCGACCCCCAGGTGCTCCTCAGCCTCCTGATCGACAACAGCTTCCTCATCGTGCTCGGCGTGGGGATGACCTTCGTGATCCTCACCGGCGGCATCGACCTCTCGGTCGGCTCGGTGGTCGCGCTGTCGACGATGATCGCGGCGAAGACGCTCCAGATGGGCTGGCCCCCGGCCGCCTCGATCGTCGCGGTGCTGCTCACCGGCACGCTGCTCGGCCTGCTGATGGGGCTGCTGATCCACTACTTCGACATCCAGCCCTTCATCGCGACCCTGGCGGGCCTCTTCCTGGCCCGCGGGCTGACCTACCTGATCAGCGTCGAGTCGATCTCGATCAAGGACGCGACCTTCACCGAGATGGCGTTCCGCACGATCTACATCGGCGACTACTACGTCCGGTGGTCGACGGTCGTCGCGCTGCTCACCGTCGTCGTCGGGGCGTACGTGCTGGCCCGCACCCGCTTCGGTCGCACCGTCTACGCCATCGGCGGCAACGAGGCCTCGGCGATGCTGATGGGCCTGCGGGTCGCCTTCACCAAGGTCGGCGTCTACGTCATCAGCGGCTTCTGCGCCTCGCTCGCCGGCCTGCTGTTCTCCCTCTACATCCTGTCCGGCAACAGCCTCCACGCGATCGGCATGGAGCTCGACGCCATCGCCGCGGTCGTCATCGGCGGCACGCTGCTCACCGGCGGTCGGGGCTACGTCGTGGGCTCGCTGCTCGGCGTGCTGGTGCTCGGCATCATCAAGACGCTCATCTCCTTCGACGGCACGCTGAGCTCCTACTGGATCCGCATCATCACCGGCGTCCTGCTGCTCGCCTTCGTGGTCGTGCAGCGCTTCGCCACCCGGCGGCACGCATGACGGAGGTCGTCCCGGTCGTGCGGCGTACGCCGGTCATGGCCGACGTCGCGCGGCTCGCGGGCGTCTCCCACCAGACCGTCTCGCGGGTCATCAACGGGCAGAACAACCTGCGCCCCGCGACCCGCGAGAGGGTCGAGGACGCCATCCGGCAGCTCGGCTACCGCCCCAACACCGCCGCGCGCGCCCTGGTCACCCGCAAGTCGGCGACCTTCGGCGTGATCGGCTCCAAGAGCGGCTACTGGGGTCCCTCGACGGTGCACCGCACCATCCAGGCGGCCGGTCGCGACGCGGGCTACTTCGTCAGCTCGGTCAACCTCCAGAGCCACACGCGCGAGGAGCTCGTCGACGCCATCGACCACCTGCGCAACCAGAGCGTCGAGGGCATCGTGCTCATCTCCGCCACCGACGACGCGGTGGCGGTCGCGCAGGCCCAGGAGCAGTTCGGCGTCCCGGTGGTGGTGGTCGAGGGCGATGCGAGCAAGACCCACTGGACCGTCGGGGTCGACCAGGTCGCCGGCGCCGAGCTCGGCACCCGCCACCTGATCGACCTCGGCCACACCGACATCGTCCACCTCGCCGGCCCGCCGGAGTGGACCGAGGCGCGGGGCCGCCTGCTCGGCTGGCAGCGGGCGATGTACGCCGCCGGACTGAGGCCGTCCGAGCACGTCACCGGCGACTGGTCGGCCGCCAGCGGCTTCGAGGCGGGCCGCGAGATCGCCGCCCGCGAGGACGTCACGGCCGTCTTCTGCGCCAACGACCAGATGGCCCTCGGCCTGCTGCGCGCGCTGTCGGAGGCCGGCCGCGCGGTGCCGACCGGCCCGCGCGGGGTGAGCGTCGTCGGCTTCGACGACATCCCCGAGGCGCCCTACCTGATCCCGCCCCTGACCACCGTCCGCCAGGACTTCCAGGCCGTCGGCCGCCGCGCCATCGAGATCCTCCGGGCCGCACTGGCCCACGAGCCCGGCCCCGAGAGCCTGATCAAGCCCGAGCTGGTGGTGCGCGCCAGCACCGCCGCTCCCGTCGAGAGGAACCACTGACCATGGCCCACCCACCCACCGGTGAGCACTACGTCGTCGGGGTCGACTACGGCACCCTGTCGGGGCGTGCGGTGGTCGTGCGCGTCTCCGACGGCGCCGAGCTCGGCACCGCCGTCCACCCCTACCCCCACGCCGTCATCGAGCGGGCCCTGCCGGCCGACCTCGCCGGCACCGAGCGCCCGCTGCCGCCCGAGTGGGCGCTGCAGGTGCCCGAGGACTACCGCGAGGTGCTGCGCGTCGCGGTGCCCGCCGCGGTCGCCGCCGCCGGCATCGACCCGGCGCAGGTCATCGGCATCGCCACCGACTTCACCGCCTGCACGATGGTCCCCACCCTCTCCGACGGCACCCCGCTCAACGAGGTCGACGGCCTCGCCGACCGGCCGCACGCCTACGTGAAGCTCTGGAAGCACCACGCCGCCCAGGACCACGCCGACCGCATCAACGAGCTCGCCCACGAGCGCCGCGAGCCGTGGGTCCCGCGCTACGGCGGGCTGATCTCCTCGGAGTGGGAGTTCGCCAAGGGGCTCCAGCTCTTCGAGGAGGACCGCGAGCTCTACGACCGGATGGAGCACTGGGTCGAGGCCGCCGACTGGATCGTGTGGCAGCTGTGCGGCTCCTACGTCCGCAACGCCTGCACGGCCGGCTACAAGGGCCAGCTCCAGACGTTCGACGGCCAGGAGGCGGCGTACCCGTCCTCCGACTTCCTCGGCGAGCTCTCGCCGGGCTTCGGGTCCTTCGTCGCCGACAAGGTCGAGCACCCGATCGGCGAGCTCGGCGACCAGGCCGGCACGCTCACCGCCGAGGCGGCCGCGTGGACGGGGCTGCCCGAGGGCATCGCGGTCGCGGTCGGCAACGTCGACGCCCACGTCACCGCACCCGCCGCCCAGGCGGTCGGGCCCGGCCAGATGGTCGCGATCATGGGCACCTCGACGTGCCACGTGATGAGCGCCGAGGTGCTGCGCGAGGTGCCGGGCATGTGCGGCGTCGTGGACGGCGGCATCGTCTCCGGCCTCTGGGGCTACGAGGCCGGCCAGAGCGGCGTCGGCGACATCTTCGGCTGGTTCACCCAGCACGCGGTGCCCCCGGCGTACGTCGACGCGGCGGCCGCCGCGGGGGAGTCGGTGCACGAGCACCTGACCCGCCTGGCGGCGCAGCAGGAGATCGGCGAGCACGGCCTCGTCGCCCTCGACTGGCACTCCGGCAACCGGTCGGTGCTCGTCGACCACGAGCTCTCGGGGCTGGTGGTCGGCCTGACCCTGGCCACCCGTGCCGAGGACGTCTACCGCGCGCTGCTCGAGGCCACCGCCTTCGGCACCCGCGTCATCGTCGAGACCTTCCGCGACAGCGGGGTGCCGGTGGAGGAGTTCATCGTCGCCGGCGGCCTGGCGAAGAACGCGCTGCTCATGCAGATCTACGCCGACGTCACCCGCCTGCCGCTCTCGCTGATCGACTCCGAGCAGGGCCCCGCGCTGGGCTCAGCGATCCACGCGGCCGTCGCCGCCGGGGCCTACCCCGACGTGCCGAGCGCAGCCAAGCAGATGGGGCGCGTGCGCCGCCACGTCTACCTCCCCGACGAGGACCGCGCGCAGGCCTACGACGCGCTCTTCGAGGAGTACGCCGAGCTGCACGACCACTTCGGCCGCCACGCCAACACGATGCGGCGGCTCAAGCAGATCCGCCGCGCGGCCGTCGCCCGCCGGCTGGCCCGACGGGAGGAGCAGGCATGAGCGTCGTGACCGACGTGACCGACACGATCAGCGCGCTGCGGCGCGAGGTGTGCGCGCTCCACGAGCAGCTCACCCGCTACCAGCTCGTCGTGTGGACCGCGGGCAACGTCTCGGCCCGTGTGCCGGGGCACGACCTGATGGTCATCAAGCCCAGCGGGGTGTCGTACGACGACCTGACCCCGGACAACATGGTGGTGTGCGACCTCGACGGCAACGTCGTCGAGGGTGACCACGCCCCGTCGTCCGACACCGCCGCCCAGGCGCTCGTCTACCGCGAGATGCCGCACGTCGGCGGGGTGGTGCACACCCACTCGACGTACGCCGGTGCGTGGGCCGCGCGCGGCGAGCCGGTGCCGTGCGTGCTGACCATGTGCGCCGACGAGTTCGGCGGCGAGATCCCCATCGGGCCGTTCGCGATCATCGGCGATGACTCGATCGGGCGCGGCATCGTCGACACGCTGCGCACGAGCCGCTCACCCGCGGTGATCATGCGCAACCACGGCGTCTTCGCCGTCGGCCCGACGCCGCGCAAGGCGGTCGCCGCCGCGGTGATGTGCGAGGACGTGGCCCGCACGGTCCACATCTCGCGCCAGCTCGGCGAGCCCGTGCCCATCGCGCAGGAGCACATCGACGCCCTGCACGGGCGCTACCAGAACGTCTACGGCCAGCGCTGACCGCGCGACCACCTATCCCACGGAGGAACACCCGCATGAGCATGACGTCCGCCCCCACCCCCGAGGTCTGGTTCCTGACCGGAAGCCAGGGCCTCTACGGTCCGGAGACCCTGGACCAGGTGGCGTCGCAGTCGCAGGCCATCGCCGAGCGCCTCGGCGCCGGTGACCTCCCCGTGAGGGTGGTGTGGAAGCCGGTGCTGCTGGACGCCGCCTCGATCCACCGCCAGGTGCTCGACGCCAACTCCGACCCCGGCTGCGTCGGCGTCATCACGTGGATGCACACCTTCTCCCCGGCCAAGATGTGGATCGCCGGGCTCGACGCCCTGCGCAAGCCGCTGCTGCACCTGCACACGCAGGCGGGCATGGAGCTGCCGTGGTCGACGATCGACATGGACTTCATGAACCTCAACCAGGCCGCGCACGGCGACCGGGAGTTCGGCTACATCCAGTCGCGCCTCGGCATCGCCCGCAAGACCGTCGCCGGCCACGTCGAGTCGCCGGTCGTCGCGCAGCGGGTCGCGATGTGGGCGCGTGCGGCGCTGGGTCGCCACGAGCTGAGCCACCTCAAGCTGGCGCGCTTCGGCGACAACATGCGTGACGTCGCGGTCACCGAGGGCGACAAGGTCGAGGCGCAGCTGCGCTTCGGTGTCTCGGTCAACACCTACGGCGTCAACGACCTCGTCGAGGTCGTCGACCAGGTCTCCGACTCCGACATCGACAAGCTCGTGCAGGAGTACGCCGACACCTACGCCGTCGCGCCCGAGCTGCTGCCGGGAGCGGAGCGGGCCGGCTCGCTGCGCTACGGCGCGCGGATCGAGCTGGGGATCCGCGAGTTCCTCACCGCCGGCGGCTTCGGTGCCTTCACCACGAACTTCGAGGACCTCGGCGGGCTGCGCCAGCTGCCGGGCCTGGCGGTCCAGCGGCTGATGGCCGACGGCTACGGCTTCGGCGGCGAGGGCGACTGGAAGACGTCGGTGCTGCTGCGCGCGATGAAGACGATGGCCGCGGGGCTGCCCGGCGGCACGTCCTTCATGGAGGACTACACCTACCACCTGGTCCCCGGCGAGGAGAAGATCCTCGGCGCCCACATGCTCGAGGTCTGCCCGACCATCACCACGCAGCAGGCCTCGCTCGAGGTGCACCCGCTGTCCATCGGTGGCCGCGAGGACCCCGTACGCCTGCGCTTCACCGCCGACCCCGGTCCCGCCGTCGTCGCCGGCCTCTCCGACCTGGGCGACCGCTTCCGCCTGACGGTCAACGAGATCGACGTCGTCGAGCCCGACGAGGCGCTGCCGCTGCTCCCGGTGGCGTGCGCGGTGTGGGAGCCGCGCCCGTCGCTGTCGACCTCGGCGGAGTCGTGGCTGATGGCCGGCGCCCCGCACCACACGGTGCTGTCGAAGGCGATCGGCACCGAGGTGCTGGAGGACTTCGCGGAGATGACCGGCGTCGAGATGGTCACCATCGACGCCGACACGACCACCCGCAGCTTCCAGCGCGAGCTGCGCTGGAACGCCGCCTACCACCGCCTTGCCACCGGTCTGTGAGACTCACTGACATGTCTTCGATGGAGCACCGCACCCTGGGCAGGACCGGCCGCGAGGTCTCGGTCGTCGGACTCGGCACCTGGCAGCTCGGCGCCGACTGGGGCGACGTGACCGAGGCCGACGCGATGGCCGTCCTCGAGGCGTCCGCCGAGGCGGGCGTGACGTTCTACGACACCGCCGACGTCTACGGCGACGGCCGCAGCGAGCAGCTCGTGGGACGCTTCGTCGCGGCCCACCCCGACGCCGGCTTCACCGTCGCCACCAAGATGGGCCGGCGGATGGACCAGGTGCCGGCCAACTACGTCGAGTCCAACTTCCGCGCCTGGCTGGACCGCTCGCGCACGAACCTCGGCGTCGACACGATCGACCTCGTGCAGCTGCACTGCCCGCCGAGCGAGGTCATCGACGACGACGCGACGTACGACGTGCTGGACAGGCTCGTCGACGAGGGCGTCATCGCCTCCTACGGCGTCAGCGTCGAGACCTGTGCCCAGGCGCTCAGCGCGATCGCCCGGCCCAACGTGGCCAGCATCCAGATCATCCTCAACGCCTTCCGGATGAAGCCGCTCGACGAGGTGCTGCCGGCCGCAGAGGCTGCCGGCGTCGGCATCATCGCCCGCGTGCCGCTGGCCTCGGGCCTGCTGTCGGGCAAGTACGACCTCGACACGACCTTCGCCGCGGACGACCACCGCACCTACAACCGCGACGGCAGCGCCTTCGACGTCGGCGAGACCTTCTCGGGCGTCGACTACGCGACGGGCGTCGAGGCGGCGCGGGAGTTCTCCTCCCTCGTCTCGTCCGCCGTGGTCTCCGACGTCACGCCGGCGCAGGCAGCCATCGCGTGGATCTGGCAACAGCCCGGCGTGTCCACGGTGATCCCGGGGGCGCGCAACGTCTCCCAGGCCTCCGCCAACGCGGCCGCCGGGTCCGTGGGCGAGCTGCCTGCCTCGTTCCTCGAGGGTGTCGCCGGGCTCTACGACCGGAAGATCCGGGAGCAGGTGCACGGGCGCTGGTGAGAGGTAGGTGTCGCCCCACTGATCGCGGATCGAGCCGCCCTCTGTTCGCCCATCCGCGTCACGCAAGGCATGTGTGTTCGACCTAGTTTCGTCGATCATGAGACAAGCCTCGAGTCACTATGGAGACTGGTCTCTACGCATTTCAGCACATGCGAACGGGGGCTCGACTCGGGTCTCCTGGCGCGCCCTCAGCACACCATAGAGAGACCCTCATCATGAAGACCATCGTCAAGATCGGCCTCGGCATCGTCCTCGGTTTCGTCCTCCTCATCGGCGGCTGCGCTGCCCTCATCGGCGGTGCGGCCAGTGAGGTCGACAAGCAGATGAAGGAGGAGGCGAAGGAGTCGACGTCGGGCAAGCAGTCGGTCGCATCGTCCGACGACAAGAAGTCGGCTGCGAAGAACGTGATCGGCAACTGGACCATCGAGAACTTCAATTCCATCAAGTTCACCGAGGAGTACGGCTCGTTCGCCACGATCCCCCTCAAGGTCCGCAACAGCTCCGACGAGGCCGATTCGCCGTGGTTCGACATTCGGCTGACCGACAAGCGCGGCGACTTGGTGGCGGAGTTCACGTGCATCGGTAACGAGTTCGAGCCGGGCCAGGGCGGCACCGTTGACTGCAGCACGCTCGACGACTTTGGACCCTTCAAGGACTGGGAGATCAAGGACGCGTTCTGATCTTCCTTGCTGGGCGCGGACTGCGCGCCTTCCCGAACAACAGCGCCCGCGAGTGAGTTCACTTTCGGGCGCTGCTGTGTCTGCGAGGCTCCGGATGACCTGGCTCTTCCATTCAACTCGCTGTGACTGCATACGGTGACCCCATGAACCTCCACCGCCTGGTCGTGGCCGCCGAGCGCGCGTGGGACGGCGCACGCGGCCGAGAGCCGAAGACCCCCGAGCACTTCAGGATCGAGTGCTACATCGGCCACGGTGGTCCTGCCGGCACGATCGTGCGCGGGCGGGTGCTCGACAACCCGCTGGAGAAGGAAGTCGAGGAGGGCGAGGACGTCGGCGCGGCAGTACGGCGTACGGTCGGGAACTTCCTCACCAACGAGCTGCCCGGGGTGCCGCTGCGGGTCACGGTGGGCGGGACGAGCCGTGAGACCGTCACCGACGGCGAGGGCTACTTCCTCCTCCGCATCCCCACGACGCCGAAGTCGCTCGAGAGCCCGTGGACACAGGGACTCGTCGAGCTCAGCGGCGACTACCGCGGGGTGACGCGTCCGCAGACGGCGCAGATCGAGGTGCGCGTCCCGGACGCGACCGCGCAGTTCGGGATCGTCTCGGACGTCGACGACACGATCCTGATGACCGGCGTGCAGCGCGTGCGCCAGATGGTCGTCCAGACCTTCACCGGGTCCTCGCTCACCCGGACGGCGTTCCCCGGCGTGGTCGAGCTCTACCGCGACCTCGCAGCCGGCGTGAACCCGGTCTTCTACATCTCCTCGAGCCCGTGGAACCTGCACTCGTTCCTCCTCGGCTTCCTGCGCCACCGCGACTTCCCGATCGGACCGGTGCTGCTGCGCGACCTGCTCGGCACCCGCGCCGGGCGGGAGCAGAAGCACCAGCGCATCCGGGAGGTCCTCGACCTCCACCCGGACCTGCGGTTCGTGCTGCTCGGCGACTCCGGTGAGAAGGATCCGGAGATCTACGCCGACATCGTGCGCGAGTACCCCGACCGGATCATCGCGGTCTACATCCGCGAGGTGCGGCTCGACCCGGGCGACGGCCGCGTGGAGAAGGTGTCCGGTGCCTGGGCGTCCGACGTGCCGTTCGTGCTGGCCGCCGACTCCGACGTCGTACGCCAGCACGCAAGGACTCTGGGACTCATCTGAGAGGACACACCATGAAGCTGCTGCTCACCTCCGGTGGCGTGACCAACGCCAGCATCCGCGAGGCCCTCGTCGCCATGCTCGGCAAGCCGATCGAGGAGTCGACCGCTCTGTGCATCCCGACCGCGATGTACGGCCACCCGTGGGTCGGACCAGGGGAGCGGGCCTGGCAGTTCATCAGCGGGCAGGCCGAGAACCCGATGGTCGACCTCGGCTGGAAGTCGGTCGGGGTGCTCGAGCTCACCGCGCTGCCCAGTCTCGACGAGGAGCGCTGGGTGCCGCTGGTCCGCGAGACCGACGTGCTCCTGGTGGCCGGCGGCGACGTCCTCTACCTGTGCCACTGGATGCGGGAGTCCGGCCTGACCGACCTGCTCCCGTCGCTGGACGAGACGGTGTGGGTCGGGCTCAGCGCCGGCAGCATGGTGATGACGCCCGAGGTCGGGGACGACTTCATCCAGTGGCGACCGCCGTCGGGTGACGACAGCACCCTGGGTCTCGTCGACTTCTCCATCTGTCCGCACCTCGTGCCGGACGGGGGTCCGGGCAACACCATGGCCGAGGCGGAGGAGTGGGCCTCGAAGATCGCCGGACCGGCGTACGTCGTCGACGACCAGACCGCCATCACGGTGGTCGACGGCAACGTCGAGGTCGTGTCAGAGGGTCACTGGAAGCAGCTGAAGTAGAGCTCGACCCCGTCGTCGATCGCCTGGGCCATCGACTCGGCCTGGTCGTCGGTCAACCGGGTGGTGCCGGTGTGGTCGACGAGGAACGCCTGCCGGTGGGGCGTGCGCCAGAGATGTCGTCCGGGACCGACGACCCGGGTGGTGAGGCCACCGTGGGTCTTGGTGCGGTGGTGGCGCCGGCGCAGCGGACCGGAGTTGTGGGGGCCGGTCTGTCCGGGTGGCCCGGTGTCGTCGTAGGGGACGGCGTGGTCGTAGTCGACGCCGTCGCGGGTGGCGCTGCGCGGGGTCCAGGGGAAGCAGTCGCCGCCGGTCTGCACCCACACGTGGTCCTTGACCGTCTCGGGGTGCTCGTAGGCGTCGACGCGACGGCGGTGCGCGAGGTCGAGGACGGGGGTGACGGTGACGTCCGCGTGGCCGAGGACCTCGCGGAGCTGGCGTACGTCGATGGGGCCGACGCCCTCGATGCGGGCGACGCCGACGCCGGTGCGCAGCGCCTCGTCGGTCACGTGCACGAACAGGCGGCCGCGATTGCGCAGCTGCGCCAGGCGTCGCGCCGGCATCGTCGTGATCCGGGCGACGGTCTCGGCGAGGTGGTCCGACGCCCAGGCCGGGATCTCCCCGGCCGTGGTGTCGGTGTGCTCGAGCAGCAGCTTGAGGAGGTCGAGCGGGCGGGCGAGCCAGCCCATCGCGATCGAGCGGAGCTCGTCGTGGTTGTGGTCGTGGCCCATCGTCGCGGAGAGGATCTCGGCGACGCGCTCCACCATGGCGTCGATCCAGGCCGCGTCGCCGGCGCCGACCCGGGCGATGACGTGGCGGTAGCCGAACTCGTCGGCGCGCGAGAGCGAGACGTAGCGGCGGTGGCGCTCGCGCTCCCGCTCGGCGCGGTGGGTCTCGGGGTCGGCCTCGATGACCTTCGCCCGCGCGAGCTCGAGGACGGTGGACGGCGCGTGCCCGGCGATGGCCCTGGCGACCGCGCGGTCGACGGCGCGGACCTGGTCGTCGAGCAGGGCGCGCGAGAGGACCGCGACCTTGCGCGCCACCCACGGCTCGCACCCGCCCGCCTCGACCACCGCCCACGTCCGGGGCAGGCGGTGGACGAGGTCGAGGCCGTCGGCGATCAGCGCCCGCGTCGTGGCGGGGTGGGTCTCGCGGGCCATGGCCAGCTCGGGGATCGCATGCTCGCGAACCTCCGGCGTGCCGTCGCCGCCGGGGGACACCATCGGGTCGCGGTCGTCGCGCGGGTGGCCCTGGATCGTCGCCCACCGGATCGCGAGCCGCAGCTCCTCCACCTCCGCCAGACGGCGCGCTCGCAGCGCGTCGGCAGCCAACACGAGCACCTGCGTGGCAGGTGCCTCAGCGGCCGCTGGGAGCGGCTCTGGAGCTGGATGGGAGGAGGACATGTCTCATTATATCGAACAGATGTTCGAAGAACAAGGTTTCCAATCAGGCTGTTGAGAAGGGCGTGGACTGCTCAGTCGCACATCTCGCACGTGCCGACCACGGACCTCTCGACGAAGTGGACCTCGCACAACTGCCCGCGGGGCTCGTCCCGCGACGTGCCTCCGCCGTCGCCGCGCTCCTGGAACCACGGGAGCTCGACCACGGGCCGCCCCTTCACCTGCACGTAGCCCTTGCCGATCCACGCGGTGCCCGTGCCGTCGTCGCCGAGCGCGATGTAGGACTCGCTGGCCGGGATCCACATTTTGTCGTGCTGGACGCCGTCGAGGGCCTCGCGGATCAGTCGTCGGGCCTCGTCCGTCCGATGTCCGAAGTGCCGGAAGGCATCCTCCAGGTCGTCGAAGTACTTCCGACCCTCTCCGCGGATCTCCTTCTCGCAGTGGGTGCACAGGCCGTTCTCCTGGACCTGTTCGGGAGTGGCCAGCATGAGCTTCGAGTCCTGGAACAGGTGCGGGCAGGCCGCGATGTGCACCTTCCCGCCGGCGTGGGTCACGTAGAGCGGCTCGGTCGCCAGTGATTCGGTCATGGGAGGAATCTAGGTCGGCGAACCGACGTCGTCCTGCGGATCCAACAGTCCTTCGCGCCCCCGGACGCACCACCGCCCGGGCCCCATGGGGGACCCGGGCGGCGGCACGATCAGCCACTCAGCGGCGTACGCGGAGCTTCTTCCTCACCGACGAGGCGGCCACCGAGGAGGACCCGGCGTACGACACCTTCAGCGTGTGCTTCCCGACACCGAAGGCGAGCCGGAGCACGGCCTTCCCGTCGTCGAGCCGCACCGTGCCCACGACCTTGCCGTCGACCCGGACGACCACGCGCCCGGTCGCGTCGACGGAGGCCGGGACGGTCCGGACCGTGACGACGACCTTGGTGCGGTCGCCGGCGGACGGGGTCCGGTCGAGCTTCACCTTCGCCCGCGAGGCCGCCTTCGCGACGGCGTCCGTCCCGGCCGACTGCGCCACGCCTGCGGCGCCACCGGCACGCGAGGCCGTGACCTGCACCGACATCCGGCGCCCCACGTCGTCGGCACCGAGCAGGTACGACGACGATGTCGCGCCCGCGACCGGCACTCCGTCGCGCAGCCACTGGTAGGCGAACGCCAGGTTGCCCTGGTCCCAGCCGCCCGGGGTGGCGGTGAGGGTCCGGCCGACGACGGGGTTGCCGGCGACCACCGGAGGAGCGACCGACACGGGAGCGACAGGTGCCGGGCCCGGGACCGCCGCCACCGACAGCGAGGTCACTGCCGAGGTGTTGCCCGCGACGTCCGAGGCCCGTACGTCGACGCTGTGCGCCGCGCCGTCGAGCTGGACCGGAGCGGTCCACACGACCCACGCGCCGCCGTCGAGGCGGTACTCCCGGACCGCGACGCCGGACGCGTCGTCCGTCGCCGTGACCGTCAGCCTCCGGTCGGCCGACACGCTGCCGGTGGCGACCGGCGGGGTGTCGTCGACCTTGACCGACAACGTCCAGACCTCGCTCCAGGCGCCGTTGGCCGACCGGGCGCGCCACGCGACGTCGTACGAGCCGGCCGGCAGCTGCACCGGGCCGTCGTACGCCGTCCAGTCGCCGCCGTCGAGGCGGTACTGCATCGTCGGGGCCGAGCCGCTGAGGGTGAGAGCGGCGTCCGCGCCGAGCCACCCGTCGGCACCCTCGTCGGAGACCGTCGCGGTGACGGGGCCGTCGGAATAGGCCAGCGGGTCGATGGACGTCAGCGTCGGCACGACCTCCTCGATCAGCCCGTCCTCACCGAAGGTGAGCCGGTCGATCGTGGTCTCCCGGTTGGTGCCGTTGCCGCCCGCCCGCTCGAACGTGGGGAGTGCGAAGCGGTGGTAGGCGATATACCACTCGTCGGTCCCGGGCACCTGCACGATCGAGCTGTGGCCGGTGCCGAGGATGCCCTGCGACTCGTCCTTCTCCAGGATCACGCCACGGTAGGTCCACGGCCCGGTGGGGCTGGTGGAGGTGGCGTAGCCGACGCGGTAGTTCGGTGAACCGGTGTCGTCGATGGAGTAGGTGAGGTGGTAGATCCCGTCGCGGTAGTTCATGAACGAGCCCTCGCGGTAGCCGGTCAGGCCGGACATCGCCGAGATCGTGCCGGGCTTCAGCGAGACCATGTCGTCGGCCAGCTCCGCCATCACCGGGGAGCCGTTGCCCCAGTAGAGGTAGTGCTTGCCGGACACCGGGTCCTCGAAGGCGGCCGGGTCGATGGCCTGGCCGGAGGTGACGGCCTCGTTGTTGAGGATCATCGCCTGCGGCTGCGCCGTGAACGGGCCCGTCGGGCTGTCCGCGACGGCCACGCCGATCGTCTTGCGGTTCAGCGAGGCGTTGTGGCCGGAGAAGTAGAAGTAGAACTTCCCGTCCCGCTCGATGATCGTCGGCGCCCACGCGTTGCCGGTGGCCCAGGGGACGCCGCCGTTGGCGCCGTCGAGGGTCAGGAACGGCTCCTCCGAGCGGGTCCAGTCGACGAGGTCGGTGGAGCTCCAGACGTAGAAGTCCTTGCCCCCCCAGCCGGGAGTCCCGTCGGTGGTCGCGTAGATGTAGTAGGTCCCGTCGAACTCCGCGATGTTGGGGTCGGCGTAGAGCCCCGGCAGCACCGGCGAGCGCATCTCGACGGCCTTCACCGTCCAGACCCGGCTCTCGGAGCCGTTGGTGACCGTCAGCGAGACCGGCGAGGAGTAGTCGGCCGGGCCGGACGGCGAGACCGTGGCGCCCGCGACGACGGCGTACGCCGGGTCGAGGGTCGTCAGGTCCGTGCCCGGCTCGACCGGCAGCAGGACGGTGCCGGCGGTCGCGTCGATCATGGCCGGGGCCTTGAGCGAGTCGAGCTCCACCCCGAGCACGTCGGTCGGCGCGGCGGCCAGCTCGGCCACCTCGGTGCCCGAGAGCGCACGGGAGTAGATGCGGAAGTCGCGCACCTTGCCGCGCAGGCGGTTGTCGCCGTTGTAGGCCGAACGACCGATGTAGTTGGCGGTCGTCACGCCGTCGCCGATGTCGCCGGGACGGTGGGTGACGCCGGCGTTGCGCGCCACCTGCCGGCCGTCGAGGTAGAGCGTCGAGACGCCGTCGCCCAGGGTGTAGGTCAGCGTCTTCCAGGTGCCGCGGGTCAGCGCGGAACCCGAGGTCATGCCCTGCTCGGTGGTCCAGTTGCCCGACGCGATGGCCGCGCGGTAGGTGCTGTTGCCGGTCGTGAAGAGGTAGCCCTTGCCGACACCGTCGGTGCCGGTGTTGCCGAGGTTCCAGACGAAGTAGTTCCCCGACTGGGCCGGGTCGACCCACACCTCGGTCGACACGGTGATGTCGTCGAGGCCGGTCATCATGTTGTCCGGCAGCTTCACGTGGCCGGTCGTGCCGCCGAGCGACAGCGCGCCGTCGGCGAACGACGCGTCACCGGTGAGGGTGCCGTCGTAGCCGTGGCCGCTGACGTCCTCGGCGTCCCCGGTCAGGGGCAGGTGGGCGACCAGGCCGTCCTCGGTGCTCTGCACCGGCGGCGGGGGAGCGGGCAGGTCGGCGCGCAGCGCGTCGAGCTCGGCCTGCGTCACCGGCAGCACCGTGCCGTGGCGCGGGCTGGCCGGCAGCCTGTAGTCCGCCGGCACCTTCCAGTCCGGGTTCTCCAGGTCGTCCGTCGTCAGCGGCATGTAGCCGCGGCCGCCGTACTCGTCGACGAAGAGGTAGTACTGCCCGCCCGAGGTGTCACCGGGGTTGCGCTTGAAGACCGTCGGGCCCTCGACCGCGGAGGTGCCGGCGTCGCGGCCGATGCAGCCGTCCTGGAAGGCCCAGGCCTTCGAGTCGACGAGGTCGGGCTCGGTGAGCGAGTCGTTCTTCTCCTGGATGATGTCGGAGCAGCCGGTGCTGCCGGCGCCCTCGTCCTTGGTGAAGCGGTAGTAGGACTCGCCCTCCTTGATGACCGTCGAGTCGATTCGCGAGGACCCGATGTCCTGCCAGACCTTGGCCTCGCTGAAGGTCACGAAGTCGCGCGTCGTGGCGTAGAGCATCCGGTTGTAGGTGCCGCCGGTGTGGCCCGGGTCGTCCTCGGCGTAGAGCTTCGAGGCCCAGAACACGACGTACTGCTGCAGGTCCTCGTCCCAGTAGGCCTCCGGGGCCCACGTGTTGCCCGCGGTGGGCGGGGACACCAGCACGTGGCGCTGCTCCGACCAGTTCTTCAGGTCGGTCGACTCCCAGATCTCGAGGTAGCGGCTGCCCTGGCGCTGCGCGCGGTCCCAGTCGCCGTTGCGACCGATCGACAGGTCGGTGGCGATCAGGAAGAAGCGATCGCCCTCGGGGGAGCGGATGAGGAACGGGTCGCGCAGGCCCATCTCGCCGTACGTCGACTCGAGCACCGGCTCGCCGCCGTTGAGCTCGTCCCAACGCAGCGCGTTGTTGCCGCGGCTGGCCGCGAAGTAGATCTTCTCGCCGGCGATGGAGTTGTTGGTGAAGTAGCTGAACGCATAGCCGGCGTAGGGCGCGGGCGCCGGGAGCTGGCGCACGGTCAGGGGGAACTCCCGGGTGGCGGTGGCCGAGCCCACGGTGACCGTCGCGGTCAGGGTGACGCTGGCGTCACCGGCGCCCGGGGCGGGGCGCTCGACGATGCCGTCGGTGGCGACGATCGCCGGCGCCGACGAGGCCCAGGCGACGGAGGCGCCCATCGAGCCCTCGGTGGGCAGCGTGAGGTGACCGCGTACGTCGTCGGGGTGCACGAGCTCGAGCGCGGCGGCGGCAGCGTCGGCCTTCGCCTGGTCGCCCTCGTCGGGCAGGACCGTCGCGGTGAAGGTCTTCGTCGAGGTCTCCGAGCCGCGGGTCAGGGTGGCCGTGAGGGTGACCTCGGCGGGGTCCGAACCGGGACCGGGGCGGGTGACGGCGCCGCTGGCGCTGATCACGGCCGGGGCGTCGGAGGCCCACGAGACGGCCGAGCCGAACGGGCCGGTGTCAGGGAGGGCGAGGTCGTCGGTGACGCCCGACAGGTCGCCGAGCGACAGGGCCTCGGTGTCGGAGGCGACGCGGTTGGCGTCGGTCAGCGAGATCGCCGCGACCTCGGCGGAGGTCAGCGCGCGGTCGTAGATCCGGAAGTTCCGGACCTTGCCCTTGAGCGAGTTGTCGGCGGCGTAGTTGGACTCGCCGAGCACGTTGTTGGTCGTCGTGCCGTTGCCGATGGCGCTGGGCAGCCAGCTCACGTTGGTGTTCTGCCCGACCTGGGCGCCGTCCTCGTAGAGCGTGCCGGTGGTGCCGGTCTGGGTGTAGGTGACCGTCTTCCACACGCCGCGCGCCAGGGCGCGCCCCGGGGAGGGCGCGGTGTTGCGCTCGTTGTTCCACCACTGGTTCGTGATGCTCGCGCGGAAGTTGTTGCCCGAGGCCATCAGATAGCCCGACCCCGACGCCGGGCTGCCCACGGCCGGGTTGCCGAGGCCGAAGATGAAGTAGTTGCCCGCTTGGCTGGGCTCGATGTAGACGTCGGTCGACACGGTGATCGACGACAGCCCGGCCATGAGGTCGTTCGGCAGCTTCACGTGGTCGTCGACGCCGTCGAGGGCGAGCCCCTGGGTGCCGGTCCAGGTGCCGCCGCCGGCCAGGGTGCCGTCGCGACCGTTGCCGGAGGAGTCGGTCACGGTCGTGCCGGACGCCTGGGTCAGGTCGTAGCGCAGCAGCAGGCCATCGGTGACGTCCGCGGCGGCTGCAGTCGCCGCAGGCGGGACCGCCAGGAGGAGCCCGGCCAGGACGGCGAGCACCACCGTGGTGACCGCCGCTCGGAGCGTGGGCGGGCGTGTCGGGGGAGACGTACGGGCGGGGGTGACGTCGGGCATCGGGGGTCCTCCACGTGATGTGAGCGCTAACAGACGGAGTGTGACCGCGGTCACGACGATCCGTCAATGGGCGGCAGATAACTCCGGACGACCCCTTGACGCACGGATTGTTAGCGCTAACACTCTGGCTGTGGTGCCCGTCACATCCGCGTGACGGCCCGGACCTTCGAGGACCCAGATGTTCATCACCCACCGCCGCCCGGCCGCCGCGCTCACCGCGGCCGCCGTGCTCGCCGCCGGACTCGCGGCCACCACTGCTGCGACCCTCGCGGCGTCCGCCGCCGCCGGCGACGTCAGCTGGACCGACACCTTCGACGGCACCGCCCTCGACGAGCGGTGGAGCGTGGTCAACCCCGACCCCGCCCACGTCTCGGTCGCCGACGGCGCGCTCCGCATCGCCGGCCAGCCGGGCGACACCTACCAGGCGGTCAACACGGCGAAGAACATCGTCGTGCTCGACGTCCCCGCCGGCGACTTCACCGCCACGGCAGACGTCTCCGCGGCCGTCGCGAAGGTCTACCAGGGCGCCGGCCTGATCGCGTGGCAGGACATGGACAACTACGTCCGCTCCGGGCTCACCTTCGTCGGCAGCCTCTCGCCGTCCGGCACCGCGATCGAGACCGACGTCGAGAGCGCGGCGACCTTCAGCGCGGTCAGCTTCGCCGACCGCCCGGCCTCGAGCGCCGAGCGCCTGCGCCTCGCCCGGGTCGGCGACACCCTCACCTCCAGCTACTGGGACGGATCGGCGTGGGTCACCGCCGGCACCACCCAGGTCTCCTTCGACACCACGCAGGTCGGCGTCTACGCCCTCGCCGCGCAGGACGGCACCGTGCTGCCGGCCGCCTTCGACTCCTTCACCATCGAGCACGAGGCCGGCGCCGACGTCGCCCCGACCGGTCCCTTCGTGCTCCAGGCCGACGGCGACGCCCCCTTCCTCGTCGCCGAGGAGGGCGCGCTCCGCCTCACCGCCGACCAGCCGCCCGCAAGCCTGCGCCTGCGGGCGACCGACGTCGGCGACGGCGCCGTCACCCTGGCCACCGACGACGGCCCGGTCGTGATCGAGGACGGCGCGTTCGCCATCGGTGCCCCCGACGCCACTCCGACGCCCCTGCGCCTCACCGACGCCGGCGGAGGCAAGGTCGTGCTGCGCGTCGCGGCCGACGCGACGGCGTACGCCACTGCCGCCGGGGACGGCGCGCTCGTCACCGGCCCCGAGGGCGACGCGGTCCGCTTCGCGCTGTCCGAGGTCGACGACAGCACCTCGACCCTGAGCATCGACGGCGACGGCACGGGCGCCTCGATCAGCGACACGATGTTCGGCATCTTCTACGAGGACATCAACTACGCCGCCGACGGCGGTCTCTACGCCGAGCTGGTGCGCAACCGGTCCTTCGAGTTCAACACCTCCGACAACGCCTCCTTCACCGGCCTGACCGCCTGGCAGGTGCTCGACAGGAGTGGCGCCGGCACCACCGGGGCCGTCGTCGACGACGCCGCCCGCCTCAACGACATGAACCGCAACCACCTGCGCCTCACCGCGGCCGCGGCCGGCGACGGCGTGCGCAACATCGGCTACAACAACGGCTTCGCGGTCGAGGCCGGCGAGACCTACGAGGGCTACCTCTGGGCCCGCAGCACCACCGCCCAGCAGCTGACGGTCCGGATGGAGGACGCCGCCGGAGACGCGACCGTCGCCACCGCGAGCGTCGCCCTCGACGGCTCGGACACGTGGAAGAAGCACCCCTTCACGCTGACCGCCTCCACGACCACCGACGCGGGCCGGCTCGCCGTCCTCGCGGGCGCGCCCTCGGTGATCGGCCTCGACATGGTCTCCCTCATGCCCACCGACCGCTGGGTCGGCCCGGTCAACGGGAAGTCCGACCTGCGCAAGGACCTGATGGAGAAGGTCGCCGCGATGGACCCGACCTTCCTGCGCTTCCCCGGCGGCTGCGTCACCAACGTCGGCACCTTCCGCACCTACGAGGAGAGCGACTACGCCGACCGTCGTCGCACCTACCAGTGGAAGGAGACCATCGGCCCGGTCGAGGAGCGACCCACCAACTGGAACTTCTGGGGCTACAACCAGTCCTACGGCATCGGCTACCTGGAGTACTTCGAGCTCGCCGAGGACCTCGACGCCGAGCCCCTGCCCGTCGTCTCGGTCGGCGCCAACGGCTGCGGCGGCGCCGGCATCCCGGAGATGAAGGACCCCCAGCAGATCCAGCGCTGGGTCGACGACACCGTCGACCTCATCGAGTTCGCCAACGGCGGCACCGACACCGAGTGGGGCGCCAAGCGGGCCGCGCTCGGCCACCCCGAGCCCTTCGGCCTCGAGATGATCGGTCTCGGCAACGAGGAGAACACCACGACCTTCGAGGCCAACTTCCCGGCCTTCCGCGACGCCATCGAGGCGAGGTACCCGGACATCCAGATCATCTCCAACTCCGGCCCGGACTCCTCCGGCGCGCGCTTCGACACCCTGTGGGACTTCAACCGCGAGCAGGACGTCGACCTCGTCGACGAGCACTACTACCGCGACCCGCAGTGGTTCCTGGAGAACCACTACCGCTACGACTCCTACGACCGCGAGGACCCGCTGGTCTTCCTCGGTGAGTACGCCTCGCGCGGCAACACGATGTACAACGCGCTGGCCGAGGCGTCGTACATGACCGGCCTCCAGCGCAACGCCGACGTGGTGCGCCTGGCGTCCTACGCCCCGCTGCTCGCCAACGAGTCCCACGTGCAGTGGAACCCCGACGCGATCTGGTTCGACAACGACGAGTCGTGGGAGACCCCGAACTGGGAGGTCCAGAAGCTCTTCGGCACCAACGTCGGCGACGAGGTCGTGCCCAGCACGTACGACGCCCCGGCCGACGCGGCCGAGGACATCACCGGCGGCGTCTTCCTCTCCACGTGGGCGACCGCGGCGGCGTACGACAACGTCACGGTGACCTCCAACGAGAGCGGCGAGACGCTGTTCTCCGACCAGTTCGCCGACGCCTCGCAGTGGAACCCGCAGTCGGGCACGTGGGGCGTGAGCGGCGGTCGCTACGCCCAGACCAGCACCACGGTCACCGACGCCCGCGCGGTCCCGGTGGGCGCCTACGAGAAGGACTGGAGCAACTACACGCTCGAGCTCGACGCGACGAAGACCGCCGGCAGCGAGGGCTTCCTGGTGGGCTTCGGTGCCACCGGCGCCAACAACTTCTACTGGTGGAACATCGGTGGCTGGAACAACACCCGCTCGGTGCTGCAGCGCGCCACGGGCGGCAGCGCCTCGGAGCTGAAGGCGCTGGAGAACAAGAGCCTCGTCACCGGCCAGACCTACCGCGTCAAGGTCGTCGTCGAGGGCACCCACATCGAGCTCTACCTCGACGGTGAGCTCCAGATGGAGTACGACCAGCCGGCACCCCCGGCGAAGGTCTTCCAGGTCGTGACCCGCGACGAGAAGACCGGCGACCTCGTCGCCAAGGTCGTCAACACCTCCACCAGCCCGGTCCGCACCCAGGTCGAGATCGCGGACGCCGGGGTCGAGGACACCGCGACGGTCACCACCCTGGCCGGTGCCCCCGGTGCCACGAACACCAAGGCCGCGCCGAACACGATCAAGCCGAGGACCCGCGAGGTCTCCGGGATCGGTGAGTCCTTCACCTACGAGTTCCCCGCCTCCTCGGTGACCTTCATCCGGATGGGCACCGCCGACGCGGTGAAGCCGGTGGTCGAGGACCTGTCGGTCGTCGGCGAGGGCGTCAACGGCTGGTACGCCGATCCCGCCGCGGTGCGGGTCAGCGCCTCCGACGACCGCGCGGTCGAGCGCCTCGAGGTCTCCGTCGACGACGCCGCGTGGACGACGTTGCCCGGCGACACCGGTGAGGTCCGCGTCGAGGGCGACGGTGTCCACACCGTCGAGGTGCGCGCGGTGGACGAGGCCGGCAACGTCGGCGAGGTCCGCCCGCTCACCGTCGGCATCGACGCCACCACGCCCATCACGAAGGCGACCCTCGGTGCCGACCGCACCGTGACGCTGGCCGCGGCCGACGCCGGCGCCGGCGTGGAGCGCATGGACTGGCGCATCGGCGACGGCCCGTGGACGGCGTACGACGCCCCGGTGCCGGTCGGCGACGCCGCGACCACCGTCGGCTTCCGCGCCGTCGACCGCCTCGGCAACGTCGAGCAGCCGGGCACCCTCGCGGTCCCCGCGAAGGGCGCGCAGCTCGCCGCCACCGCCACCGCGGTCGTCGCGAGCGACGACCCGGTCCGCCTGGGCCGCACGGCGAGGTTCGCCGTCAGCGTCACCGGTGACGGGATCACGCCCACCGGCACGGTCACGCTCGTCGGCGACGACGGGACGCTGGCCACCGCCACCCTCGCGGACGGCCGGGCCACCCTCGACGTCGCCACGACGGCGCTCGGCGTCGGCAGCCACACCCTGACCGTGCGCTACTCCGGTGACTCCGCCGGTGCGGCGTCGCAGGACACCGTCACCGTCGAGGTCGCGAAGGCGTCCTCCCGGACCCGGGCCACCGTGCGGCACGGCTCGTCGTCGGCCCGCAAGGCGGTGGTCGTCGTCAAGGTGGCTGCTGCCGTCGAGGTCGAGGGCCGCGTGAAGGTCACCGTCCGGACGGGCAGGAAGGCCCGGACCCGCACGGTCACGCTCCGCGAGGGCCGCGCCCGGCTCGTGCTCCGCGGGCTCCGTGCCGGCACCCACCGCATCACCGCGACGTACGCCGGATCGGCCGACGTCGCCCCCTCGAGGGACCGCGCGGTCCTGCGAGTCACCCGCCGTGAAGGGAAGAACTGACATGACGAGCAAGTGGATCGCCGGCGCGCTCGCGCTGGCCGTGTCGACGGTCGGCCTGGTCGCCGGGACGGCTCCGGCGTCCAGCGCCGCGGCCGACCTCGAGACCGGCCTCGTCGGCTGGTGGAAGCTCGACGAGACCACCGGCACGGTGGCGGCCGACTCCTCAGGCAACGGGCGCGACGGCACGGTCACCGGCGCGGCCAGCTGGAACGGCGGCGACGGCTTCACCTTCAGCGGTGGCGCCAACAGCTCGGGCAACGCCATCACCCTGCCGAACAACCTCCTGTCCGGCCTCGAGGACGTCACCGTCGACTTCGACGTGTGGGTCGACCCGACCCTGACCAGCGGCAACTGGTTCATGTACAACCTCGGCAACGCCGCGACCTACCCCAACGGCACGGGCTACCTCTTCACCACCAACGACAGCTCCAACCGGCTCCGCTCGACGATCGCGGAGGGCGGCTTCGCCACCGAGCAGAGCGCGTCGCGGCCCGGCCGGGTCCCGACCGGGCAGTGGCGCCACATCACCTTCAGCATCGACGGCGGCACCCCCGCCGCCCCGGGCGCGGCACGGGTCTACGAGGACGGCGTGCTGGTCGCGTCGAACACGAACCTGACCACCAACCCGGGCCTGATGGGCGAGCCCGACGGCACCACCACCCGCAACGTCCTGGGTCGCTCGGCCTACACCGGAGACCTGTCCTTCAAGGGCCGCCTGCGCGACTTCCGCGTCTACTCCCGCGCGCTCAGCGGCGAGGAGGCCTCGGCGAGCGCCGCCGACACCAACACCGCGGCCGCCGAGTCGGACGCCGCCGCGCTCGACCTCGGCGACACCACTGCCGTCACGGCCGACCTCACCCTCCCTGCCACCGGCCCGAACGGCACCACGATCACGTGGGCCACGAGCGACGCGACCGTGGTCGCGACCGACGGCACCGTGCAGCGACCGGCGTACGGCGAGCCCGACGGCCAGGCCACGCTGACCGCCACCGTCACCCGCGGTGACGTCTCCCGGACCGGCGGACCGTTCGCGGTGACCGTCCTCGCCGAGGCGCAGGACGACGCCGGCAAGGCGCAGGACGCCGTCGACGCGATCGAGCTGGTGCACCCCGACGACGTGCGCGGCAACCTCGCGCTGCCCACCTCCGGCTCCAGCGGGACCACCTTCGCGTGGTCGAGCAGCGACGAGCAGGTCGTCACCGCCACCGGCGAGGTCACCCGGCCCGCCCACGGCAGCGCGCCCGTCGACGTCGTCCTGACCGTGACCGGCACGCTCGGCACGGCCACCGCGACGCGGAGCATCACCGTCCGCGTCCGGCCGCTGCCCGCCCCGGCCGACTACGACGCCTACGCCTTCGCCTACTTCGCCGGGGAGAGCACCGACGACGGCGAGAAGATCTACCTCGGCGCCAGCCGCGGCAACGACCCGCTCGACTACGACGTGCTCAACGACGGCCGGCCGGTGCTGGAGTCGGCGTACGGCACCAAGGGCCTGCGCGACCCCTTCATCATCCGCTCCGCCGAGGGCGACCGCTTCTACCTGCTGGCCACCGACCTCAAGGGCTGGCCGGCCGTCGACTTCGGCGAGGCGCAGGAGAGCGGCAGCAAGTACCTCGAGGTCTGGGAGTCGACCGACCTGGTGAACTGGTCGGACCAGCGCCACATCAAGGTGTCGTCCGACTTCGCCGGCAACACCTGGGCGCCCGAGGCGTTCTACGACGCCGAGGCGGGGGAGTACATCGTCTACTGGGCGTCCGCGACCTACCCGACGACCGACGTCGCCGGGCGCGACATCAACACGTCCTACCAGCGGATGTTCTACGCCACCACGCGCGACTTCGTGACGTTCAGCGACCCGCAGCCGTGGATCGACGTCAAGCGGGGCACCGGTCGCGGCATGATCGACGCCACGATCGTCCAGGACGGCGACACGTTCTTCCGCTTCGTCAAGGACGAGGCCGTCATGACGCCGCGCCAGGAGCGCTCGACCGACCTGCGTGCCACGGTCACCGGCGCGCTCCCGACGACCACCTCCTCGCCGGGCTGGCAGCTGGTCAAGGACCAGGTCGGCGTCGGGCAGCCGAACCCGTGGGGCGGCACCTACACCCAGGGCGAGGGGCCGACGGTCTTCCCGGACAACGAGGTCGAGGACCGGTGGTACATGTTCATCGACCAGCCGAGCTACCACGGCGGCCAGGGCTACCTCGCGTTCCGCACCGACGACATCGCGAGCGGGAACTGGCAGTCCGTGCCCACCGCCGACCTGCCGAGCAGCCCGCGCCACGGCACGGTCATCCCGGTGACGCAGGCCGAGCTCGACACGATGCGCGAGGCCTACCAGCCCGACCTCCTCGTCGAGTCCGTCGCCGACGTGGCCGTCACGACCCGCCAGGGCACCGCGCCCGCGCTGCCCGCCACGGTCGCGGCCGGGATGGGTGACGGGTCGACCGAGCAGGTCGCGGTGGAGTGGGACGACGTCGACCCCGCGTCGTACGCCGCCCCCGGCACGTTCACGGTGACCGGCACGGTCGTCAACGGGTCCGCCGACCGGCCGGTCGCCACCGTCCGCGTCACCGACGCGGCCGACCCGGTGGTCGAGCTGTCGGCCAGCACGCCCGCTGGCGCGGGTGGCTGGTGGGTCACCGACCCCGTGGCCGTCACCGCCACGGCCGGCGACGCCTCCGACCTGGAGTCGGTGTCCGTCTCCGTCGACGGTGCGCCGTGGGTGAGCACCGCCGGTGCGACCGCGACCGCCGCGGTCGCCGGCGACGGAAGCCACACCGTCCGCGCCCGCGCCACCGACGTCACCGGCAACACCTCGGCGACGGAGTCCCTCGACCTGCGCATCGACGCCACCGACCCGGTCAGCCGGGCGACGTACGACAGCGACCGCACGGTCACCGTCCGCGCGGCCGACGCCACGTCCGGCCTGGCACGCATCGAGACCCGCATCGGGTCGGGCGCCTGGACGACGTACGCCGGACCGTTCGCGGCCGGCGCGGCCCGGTCGGTCGACTACCGCGCGGTCGACCTCGCCGGCAACGTCGAGCCCGCCAACACGCTGTCGCTGCCCGCGGTGGGCGGTGAGCTCGCGGTGACGTCCGTCGCCGCCGCCGCGCCGGACGTGGCCCGCTTCGGCGGGGACGCACCGGTCACCGTCCGCGTCGCGGGCGGGGCCACCGGCACGGTCCGTGTGGTCAGCGGCGACCGGCTGGTCGCCTCGGGCGAGCTGGTCGGGGGGAGGGTCCGCCTCGCCGTCGACACCACCGTGCTGGGGGTGGGCAGCCACACGCTCCAGGTGAGGTACGACGGCAGCGCGACGCACGCCCCGTCCGCCACGACGGTCCCGCTGCGGGTCGTCCGGGCCGGGTCCAGAACACGCGTGCGGGTCGTCCGGTCGGGCGAGCGCGCCACGGCCCGCGTGCGGGTCGTCACCGACCCGGCGGGCCAGGCGCCCGAGCGGGTGCGGGTGACGCTGCTGCGCAACGGGAAGGTGCTCCGCGCCGCGTGGCTCGACCTGTCCGACGCCGGACGGGCGCGCTGGAAGGTCGCCCCGCGACGTCCCGGTGCCTACAGCGTGCGGGTGGTGACCCGGGGCTCGGGCACCCTCGCGCGCTCAGCAGGGTCCGACCGCTTCCGGGTCCGCTGAGACGCCGGTCTGCCGGGAGGTCGTGCGGGCCTCCCGGCAGGCCGGATCCACGTGCGTGCGCGCACTCGACGAGGATGTGACCGTGACCAACGACGTCGTGTTCGGCCAGCTGCCCGACGGGCGTGACGTACGCCTGCTGACCATCGGCTCCGCGCCGGGGCCCGAGGTGGAGGTGCTGGCGCTCGGGGCGACCGTCCACCGGCTCCTCGTGACCGGCGGGGACGGCGTACGCCGCAACGTGGTGCTCGGCCACCCCGACCTCGAGGAGCGGCTCGCGAGCGGCGACTACATCGGCGGCACCATCGGGCGCTACGCCAACCGCATCGCCGCCGGCCGGTTCCCGCTCGGCGGGCGCGAGGTCGAGGTCGGCACCCACGACCGCGGCCACAGCCTCCACGGCGGCCCCGACGGCTTCGACGCACGCCTCTGGGACGTCGTCGAGCACACCGCCGACTCCGTGACGATGACCCTGACCAGCCCCGACGGCGACCAGGGCTTCCCCGGCACGGTGGAGGTGACGGTGCGCTACTCCGTCGTCGGCGGCACCGTCCGCGTCGAGATGGGCGCGACCACCGACGCCACCACTGTCGTCAACCTCACCAACCACGCCTACCTCAACCTCGACGGCGAGGGCGCCGGGACGATCGACGGGCACGAGCTGCTCGTCGATGCCGACGACTACACCCCCGTCGACGCCACCGGCATCCCGCTGGGCGCGCACGAGGCGGTCGCCGGGACGCCGTTCGACCTGCGCGAGCAGCGCGTGCTCGGTCCCGCGATCCGCGCCGAGCACCCGCAGGTCGTCGACGCGCACGGCATCGACCACAACTACGTCGTGCGCGGCAACGGGCTGCGCCGCGCCGCCCGGCTGGTCTCGCCGCGCACCGCCACGGCCGTCGAGGTGTGGACCGACCAGCCCGGCCTCCAGGTCTACACCGGCAACTTCCTCGACGGCACGCGCCGCGGCACCGGCGGCGGTCGCTACCGCCAGGGCGACGGCATCGCGCTCGAGCCGCAGCTCTTCCCCGACTCGCCGAACCGGCCCGGGTGGCCGTCGGCGACGCTCGAGCCGGGAGAGTCGTACGCCGCCGTGCTCGAGTGGCGCTTCGACTCCGTGGGGCTGGCTCCGGAGTGACGAACTGGTGGCATGTGGTCACAATGTCTCCGGGAGCGCGACCGTCGACCGGTCGCCGAGCAGAGGAGCGGCGTTGTCCGGGGAGCAGACGAAGGTGACCGATTTCGCAGACCTGGCGCAAGCCATGGGAGCGGCCGGGGCCGATCACGACCGCCTGATGCTGGCGGTGGATGCCGCGGTGGAGCTGATCGGGGTGTGCGCCCACGCCGGCGTCACGCTGAACCGGCAGGGCGAGTGCCTCACTCTCGCCGGGTCCAGCGAGGTCCCCTCGATGGCCAACAAGCTGCAGAACGAGACGGCTGAGGGTCCGTGTCACGTCCTGGACCGGGACGAGGAGACGATCATCAGCACCGACCTGCCCCAGGACCAGAGGTGGCCCACGTGGGGCGCGCGGGTCAAGGACGAGCTCGGTATCGGATCGTCGATGTCGCTGCTGATCTTCACCGCGCGCGGCTCCTACGGCACCCTCAGCCTCTACGCCGAGCGCCCCCGGGCGTTCTCGGCCGACGACCTCGCGACCGCACAGGCACTGGCTGGGCACCTCGCGGTGTCGATGGCCGCGAGCCGCGAGATCATGGGGCTCGGAGTGGCGCTGGCCAGCCGGACCGTGATCGGGCAGGCCGAGGGCATCGTGATGGAACGCCTCGGCGTCGACTCCGACCAGGCGCTGGCCTACCTCAAGCGGGTCTCGTCACACACCAACACCAAGCTGGTCGACGTCGCCCTCACGCTGGTGCGCACCCGTCAGCTGCCGGCCGCCGGCGCCCAGTCCTGACGGACCGGGCTCCGGGCCTCAGGCCAGGCGGTTCAGCACCGTGGTCATGTCGTCCTCGGTGTCGCTGCCGATCTTCTCGAAGACGACCTTCATGATCGGGTCGGCCAGCTTGGCCGCGCCCTGCATCTCGATGTTCGCCTCGTAGGTCACCCGGCTGCCCGCGCCGTCGGGGTTCGGCACGACGGTGATGGTGTCGGTGGAGACGGCGCTGTCGTTGCGCCCTACGAGCACGATCGTGTCGGTGGTCAGCTTCTCGAGGGTGTAGTCGAGCCCGGTGCTGACGCCGGCGATCTTCGACGTGTTGTGCCACGTCGAGCCGACCGCGACGGGGCCGGCGTCGGTGCGGGTGCAGGTCTCGGTGCCGGGGTCCCACTCCTCGGCGTTGCGGAAGTCCTTCAGGTAGTCCACCACCACGGCGGGCTCGGGGCGGACGTCGAACGTACGGCTCACAGTGGTCATGCCCTCGACGGTAGGCACGCGGCCGCGCGCGACAAACCGCCCGAAGGGGTGCCGGGCTAGCCTCGGGGACATGGCACCCACCATCGCGACCAACACCGACGTCGGGCTCGAGGAGCTGCTGGACTTCGTCCGGCCACGCCACCACATGGTGCTCGTCACCAAGCGTGCTGACGGGTCCCCGCAGGCCTCGCCGGTCGCCGGCGGCGTCGACGACAGCGGCCGGATCGTCATCGCCACCTACCCGCAGCGCGCGAAGACGAAGAACGCGCGCAAGCGCCCCGAGGTGTCGGTCCTGGTGCTCTCCGACGACTGGGACGACGCCTGGGTGCAGGTCGACGGCGACTGCGAGGTGCTCGACGCCGTCGACGGCGAGGAGGCGCTCGACGGCTTCGTGGAGTACTTCCGCAACATCGCTGGCGAGCACTCGGACTGGGAGGAGTACCGCGCCGCGATGGTCTCCCAGGGCAAGTCCCTGCTGCGCATCACCCCGACCCGCTGGAGCACCGTGTCCACCGGTGGCTTCCCGCCCGAGGTCGCCGGGTGACGGGGATGCAGACCACCGTTCGCGAGCCCGCCTGGAAGGCCGCCGCCCTGCTCACCGGCGGCTTCGTGGTGGTCCTGTGGGTGCTCGAGGTCTTCGACGCCGTGACGGGCAACCCGCTCGACTCCTACGGCGTACGTCCGCGCGACGAGGACGGGCTCGTCGGCGTCGTGGTCGCGCCGATGCTGCACTTCGGCTTCGACCACCTGATCAGCAACACGGTCCCCGTGCTGGTCCTCGGCTTCCTGACGCTGGCGACCGGGATCGGCCGCGGGCTGCTCGCCACGGCCATCATCTGGGTCGTCGGCGGGCTCGGCGTCTGGGTCGTCGCCCAGCCCGGCAGCATCCACGCCGGCGCGTCGATCCTCATCTTCGGCTGGATCGTCTTCCTGGTCGTGCGCGGCCTGCTCAACCGCCGTCCCACCGAGATCCTCATCGGCGTCGCGGTGTTCCTGCTCTACAGCAGCGCGCTGCTCGGCGTGCTGCCCGGGCAGCCGGGTGTCTCGTGGCAGGGGCACCTGTTCGGAGCGATCGGCGGCTTCGTTGCCGCACGGGTCCTCACCACTCGTGCTCGCGGTGAGTCGAGCGTCACGTACTGATCGGTAACAAACAGCGTACACCGCTGTTCGACGGCTCCTAGCCTCCACCCATGCGCGCCCTCGTCCTCGCCCTGGCCCTGCTCGCCCCCGCCCTCGCCGGCTGCTCCGGAGGAGAGGCCGCGACCCCCGCGGTCAGCGGCAACGTCGTGGAGGAGGACGCCGCGGAGACCGCGGAGTGGCGCTCCGACGTGGAGGAGCACCTCGGCACCGACGTGTTCGACTTCCTCGCCCTCCAGCAGGCGGCGGCGCTCGACTGCCAGCGCACGGACGCCTCGTCGTGGTCGGTCGAGCTCGCGCTGAGCGGCGACGTCTCGACCTCCGCGCTCACCCGGATCGGCCTCGAGCACGCGTGCGCCGACGTGGTCGAGGCCTTCGACGCCGGCCTGGCCGCGGTCGAGCGGGCCGCTGACCCGCTCGACCTGGTGTGCGGCCCGGACGTGCGGCTCTCGTCGGAGGACCGCCTCAAGGCCGATCTGGTCTGCGGCGCCTGAGCGGCTGGGTCGCCGGGCCCTCCAGCACGTCACCGTCGCGCGTGAAGCGCGAGCCGTGCAACGGGCAGTCCCACGACTCCTCCGCGTCGTTCCACCGCAGCAGCCCGCCGAGGTGGGTGCACACGCCGACCACCCCGCACTCGCGTGCGGTCGCGGCGGCACCGGCCCCGGGCAGCCGCTCGCCGGCGACCCGCGCCGCACCTGCGGCGACAGCGCCGGCCACCCCGAGGTTGATCCGCGCGACCTCGCCGAGCCCCGTCACGCTGGGCCGACGGCCGTGGAGGGTCCGGGCCCACGGCGGCACGCTGCCGAGGATGTCGCCGGAGATCGTGCGGGCGGCGGCGACCGCGTTGGTCATGCCCCACTTCTCGTAGCCGGTGGCGACGTGGATGCGCCCGCGCGAGCCCGGCAGCCGGTCGACGGCCGGCACACCGTCGGGGGCGCTGTAGTCCTGCGCGGACCAGTGGTGGGTTTCGATGGCGTCGGGGAAGTAGGTCGCGCTCCACGTCCGCAGCGCGTCGAGGTGCTCGAGCTCGGACGCAGTGCGGCCCACCACGTGGCCGCTGCCGCCGACGACGAGCACGTTGCCGGGGGCGTCCCGCAGCGAGCGTGAGTCCGAGCCGCCGGACAGGTACATCCCGTCCAGCGGTCCACCGCCCGACAGCGCGAGGGCGTAGGAGCGCTGGGGCTCGAGCCGCGCGAAGTGGAGTCCGCGGTCGAGCACCGGCGTCCCGGTGGCCAGGACGACCTGCGCGGCGCGCAGGACCTCACCGCCCTCGAGGTGGACGGCGGGCTCGCCGGTCAAGGAGACCGAGGTGACGCGCTGGTGCTGGTGCAGGGTGCCGCCGTGCTCGCGCAGCTGCACCGCGAGGGCGTGCAGCACCTCCATCGCGTCGAGCTGGGCCTGGTCGTGGAGCACCGTGGCCCCGACGTGCGGGAAGGGCACGTCGAGGCGGTCGTGCCACGACACCGGCAGGTCCGTGGAGGCCGCCGCCCGGTGCTCGGCGCGCACGGAGTCGAGCTCGGTCGTCGTGGCGGCGTACGTCACCGCCGTGCGGCGCTGGACGTCGACACCGTGGTCGTCGCAGAACCGCAGGAGCCACTCCATGCCCTCGCGGTTGGCGTCGACGTAGGCCGCAGCGACCGCCTGTGAGCGGTGGCGCCTGATGCGCGACAGGTGGGTGCCCTGGAGGAGCGACACCTTGCCCGTGGTGCGCCCGGTGGTGACGGCGCCGACCTCGCGGGCCTCCACGCACGCCACGCGCAGGCCCGCGCGGGCGAGCAGCAGCGCGGTCGTCAGCCCGGTCAGCCCGGCGCCGACGACGACCGTGTGGAGCGTCTCGTCCGGCCCCGGCAGTGCGTCGTCCGCGACCGCCGTGGCGCGGTCCAGCCAGAGCGAGGTCACGCCTCGTCCTCGGCCTCGTCGTCCGGGTCGTTGACCGGGTCGGTGTCGAGATGGGTCTGCGGGTCGGCCATGGGGTCGGGCTTCGGGTCGTCGGACAGCATCGCTCGTGTCCCCTTTCGTGGAGGTCGTGACGTCGGGTCCCGTACCCCCGTCAGGCGGATATGAGTCGCGTGCATGAACAACTCTCGGTGGGGTACCTCACTCCTACGCCGGGGCGCCCCGCCGCGTCCCGGCGGCCAGACCCACGAGGCCCGTCGCGGGCCACCTCCCGTACGCCGTGCGAGGAGCCCGCGACGGGTCTCGTGCTGTCGGTCCCGGCGGCGTTCAGTGCGAGCGGAGCGGGCCCTCGTCAAGGTGCTGGAGAAGGTCGCGGGGGCCGTCGTGGACCCAGGACGCCCCGGCCGAGAGCAGCCGCTCGGCGCTGACACCGCCGCTGCGCAGGCCGATGCAGCGTGCGCCCGCAGCCTCGGCGGACAGCGCGTCCCACACCGCGTCTCCCACCACCACGGCCGGACCGCCGCCGGCGCGTGCGACGGCCAGCTCCACCAGATCGGGAGCCGGCTTGCTGGCGGCGCCGTCGGAGGCCGTCACGACCGCGGTCAGGTGACGGCGTACGTCGAGCAGGTCGAGGAGGTCGTCGACGAGGTCGGCCGGCGACGAGGACGCCACGGTGACGGGGTGCCCGTGCGCGACGAGGGCCTCCACCAGGTCGGAGGCGCCGTCGAGCGGCGGGACCGAGCGCAGCACGGACCGGAAGTGCTTGTCGTGCAGGGCCCGGACGTCGTCGCCGACCGCGTCCTCGGCCGCGTCGCCCGCCACGTGGGCGACCAGACGGTCACCACCCATGCCGATGGACTCGTGCACCCGCATCGCGCTGACGTGCCGGCCGACGTCGTGGAAGGCGGCCTGCCAGGCCACGACGTGCTGGTAGACCGAGTCGACGAGGGTGCCGTCGAGGTCGAGCACGACGACGGGCGGGGACGGCTGCTGGGCGATCACGAGCACGCCAGTACCCCGCCCCGCGGACCCTCATGCGCCACGCGGGCGCACGCCCGGGCGGGTGTGGTGTGCCCGCACCCGGCGGAGGACCATCGGGGCAGGAGATCATCCGGTGTCGAGGGGGGCGAGGAGGATGGCCATGGAGTTGCTGCCCGAGAGCCGCGAAGCCCTGGACGAGTACGTCACGCCGTCGCTCGACGACGTCGAGACGCTGCTGCGGGTCATCGAGGGCTGGGCCGTGCGCGCGGTGCCCGAGTGCGTGGCGCTCAGCGTCACGCTGCTCGACGAGGACCTGACCTTCACGCTGGTCGACGACGCGACCGCGAGCGGCGCGCGGAGGACCGTCGAGGATGCGACGCCGGCCGGCGCGGCGGAGTCCGCGGAGGACGCGTACGCGCTCGACGAGCGCGGTTGGGCCGCGATGGCCCGCGAGCGCGCCTTCAGCGGCATCGAGAGCACCGTCTGCCTGCCCGTCGTCGAGCACGGGCGCGCGGTGCTCAACATCGACCTCTACGCCTCCACCGCCCATGCCTTCCGCGATCGCATCGACGGCCTCGTCGAGGCGCTCGGTGCCTGGCAGGCAGGGGCAGTGACCAACGCCGACCTCGGCTTCGACACCCTGCGGCGGGCCGAGGCGGCCCCCGAGCGGCTCCGCGAGCAGCGCCTGGTCGACGTCGCCGTCGGCCTCGTCGCCGCGCGTGCGGGCGTCACCACTGACGACGCGCTCGCGCTCCTGCGCCAGGGCGCGACCGCCGCCGGCATCTCCGAGAGCCAGGCGGCGACAGTGGCGCGGACCCTGCTGTCCTGACCCCGTGGGACCGAGAAGTCGCTGAGAGTCAGGTCACCCGGCGCATGGGCCCCGCCCATCGGGGTACCGGGGGCCATGGAACGACACCCTGCACCCGCCGCCCGACACATCAAGGTGGCGATCCTGGACGAGAGCGAGCTCGTCGTCCACGGACTCCGCACCATGCTCGATCCCCACGCCGCCATCGTCTCCGTGGTGCCCCACCGCGCCGGTGAGCCCGCACCCCTGTGCGACCTGACCCTCTACGAGCCCTCCCGCCGTGCGGTCGGAGCGCGCTCGGCGCCCAAGCGCTTCCCCACCCGCATGGTGGCCTACGGCTGGGACTGCAGCCCCGAGGTCGTCTCGACCGAGATGTCGCGCGGCGCCGCCGGCTTCGTCAGCAAGTGGCTGCCGGCCCGCCGCCTGGTCTGGAACCTGCTGCAGATCGCCGACGGACGCACCGTCGTCGATGCCTGGTCGGGCCAGCCCGAGGCGACGCGTCCGGGCACGGAGAAGTGGCCCCTCACCCAGCGCGAGACCGAGGTGCTGTCGATGATCGCCTCCGGCAAGGCCAACCGCGACATCGCCGAGGAGACGAACCTCAGCATCAACTCGGTGAAGTCCTACATCCGCGGTGCCTACTCCAAGATCGAGGTCACGTCGCGCTCGCAGGCGGTCCTCTGGGCCATCCAGCACGGCCTGCTCGTCCCCGGTGAGTCGGCGACGGACAACCTCCGCGTCTCCCACCCCGCCCGGGTCTGAGGGCGGCTCAGCCCTCCCGGCCGCTCGGCGTGCCGGGAGTGGCTTCGTGGCCCGTGCGCCCGTGGGTGCGGCGCAGCTCCTTCATCTCCGCCTCGAAGATGTGGCGCCGCCCCTCGACCAGCTCGTCCAGCGCACGCTGGTGCAGGCCCTTGGCCCGCGCGTAGAAGCCGTCGTCGAACGCCTCGACCATCTGGAACGACCACATCCCCGGCAGCGGGTTCGCGCCGAGCGCGTCGCGGTCGAGGGCGTCTGCGAGGTCGTCGTGCCCCGCGGCACGGATCAGCTCCGTCGCCTCCTCGAGCGTGGTCTCGGCGCTTCCCATCAGCCGGTGGAAGGCGTAGAGGTGGCCGCGTGCGTCCTCGACGTGGTCGAGTGCGGCGGACAGCTTGCCCAGCGCCTCGACCGTCTCGTCGGTGACGCCCTCCGGGCGGCGGTGCTCGGGGTCGCGCTCGTCGGTCATCCCCGGAGCCTCACACCCGCGTCCCGCTGCCGCCACCCTCCAACGGATGGTCGGGCAGTCCCCGCTCGGCGACCACCCGGACGGCGAGGTCGCGCAGCTTGACGTTCTCGTGCGAGGAGATGCGTCGCATGACGTCGAAGGCCCGCTTCTCGTCGAGGCCGTAGCGCTCCATGATGATGCCGGTCGCCTGGCCGATCACGGTGCGTGACTCCAGCGCCATCGCCAGGTGCTCGTCGTTGAGGGAGCGCGCCAGCGCGACCGCCGACATGGCCGCGACGACCTGGCCGTGAACCACGTCGTCGTCGGAGAAGGCGTGCGGCGTCCGGGAGTAGACGTTGAGCGCGCCCCACGAGTCGTCGTCACGGGTGAAGAGCCGGAAGCTCAGGCTCGAGCGGATCCCCAGCTCCTCCACCATCGTGGCGCCCCACGTCGGCCAGCGGGGGTCGGTGGCGAGATCGTCCACGCGGACCGTGCAGTGCCGGCGGATCGCCTCGCGGCACGGTCCCTCGCCCAGCTCGTACTGCCACTCGTCGAGCTCGCGGAGCCGCTCGTGCGAGGCCACCGGCGTGCGCAGCCGACCGTGCTCGATGATCGAGACGCCGACGTAGTCCGCCGCGGAGAAGAACTCGGGCGTGATCTCGATGAGCTCCCCGAGCGTGTGCGGCGTGTCGTCGGCCGCGTTGAGCCGGCGCACGGCATCGGCGAGCTCCTGGTGGAACTGCTCGGTCATGGCCCGGTCCTCCCTCGGTCAAAGACTGGCACTGCGGTGAGGGCCCCGCAAGGAGTCCGGCTCCCACCCCACCGAGCGGTCGGACGCATGGACCGCGCGCGCGTGGGAACTGACGTTCCATGAAGGCAGTCACGTGGCAGGGCAGGCAGGACATGCAGGTCATCGACGTCCCGGACGCGGTGGTCGAGGAACCGACCGACGTGGTCGTGGAGATCACCTCGACGGGGTTGTGCGGGTCCGACCTGCACCTCTACGACCCGCTCACCCCGTTCATGACCGAGGGCGACGTCGTCGGTCACGAGCCGATGGGCATCGTGCGCGAGGTCGGCTCGGCGGTGGAGACGCTCCAGGTCGGCGACCGCGTCGTCGTGCCGTTCAACATCAGTTGCGGCTCGTGCTGGATGTGCGACCGCGGCCTCTTCAGCCAGTGCGAGACCACGCAGAACCGCGACACCGGCACCGGCGCGAGCCTCTTCGGCTACAGCAAGCTCTACGGCCAGGTCCCCGGCGGCCAGGCCGAGCTCCTGCGCGTCCCGTTCGGCGACGCGCTGCCGATCAAGGTCCCGCACGGCCCCACCGACGACCGGTTCCTCTTCCTCTCCGACGTCCTGCCCACCGCATGGCAGGCGGTCGAGTACGCCGACGTCGAGGACGGCGGCACCCTCCTGGTGGTCGGCGCCGGCCCGATCGGCGACATGGCCGCGCGCATCGCGATGCACCGCGGCCTGCGCGTCATCGCCGTGGACTCGGTCCGCGAGCGCCTCGCCCGCCTGCACGGACGCGGTGCGGAGACGATCGACCACACCGAGGTCGACGGCATCGGTGACCGGGTGCGCGAGCTGACCGACGGCCGCGGCGCCGACGCCGTCATCGACGCGGTGGGCATGGAGGCCCACGGCTCGCCCGTCGCCGAGACTGCCCAGAAGGCGCTCGCCTTCCTGCCCAAGAAGGTGCAGGAGAAGCTCATGCTCAACGCCGGGTCGGACCGGCTCGCCGCCCTGATGAGTGCCATCGACGCCGTGCGACGCGGCGGCACCATCAGCGTCTCGGGCGTCTACGGCGCCCCGACCGACCCGCTGCCGATGTTCCAGCTGTTCGACAAGCAGGTGCAGATCCGGATGGGCCAGGCCAACGTGCGCCGCTGGAGCGACGACATCCTCGCCCTGCTCGAGCAGGAGGACGACGTGCTCGGCGTCGAGTCCTTCGCGACGCACCACCTGCCCCTCGAGGACGCCCCGGAGGCCTACCGGAAGTTCCGCGACAAGGAGGACGGCATGGTCAAGGTGGTGTTCACCCCGTGAGGCTCCCCAAGCCTCGGGGCGTGCTGAGCGAGTGGCTCGTCGCCCGCCTCGCGGAGCCGGGCCTCACCGGCGAGGCTCCGGCGCCGGACTCCCGGGACGACGAGTCCATCGCGCTCTGGACGCTGCACGAGCTGTCCTTCCGCGGCTTCGAGGACGCCGACGAGCGCGCGGAGTGGGACCCCGGTCTTCTCGGCGTGCGCCGCGACCTGGAGGAGGCGCTCGAGGAGCGCCTGCGCTCGCGGTGGTCCGAGGCCGGCCGCGACTCCGCGCCGCGCGCGGGCGGCGTACCCGAGGCGCTCGAGGCGCTCGTCGCCGAGGACGACGGTCCGTCGCTGGCCGACCACGTGCGCCGCCACGCCGACCGCGACCAGGTGCTCGAGCTGCTGCGCCAGCGCTCGGTCTACCACCTCAAGGAGTCCGACCCCTCGGCCTTCGTCGTCCCACGGCTGCCGGTGCGCGCCAAGGCCGCGCTGATGGCGCTGCAGTTCGACGAGTACGGCGACGGCGACCCCAACCGGCTCCACTCCCACCTCTTCGCCCGCGGGCTCGAGGCCGTCGGCCTGCGGGCCGAGTACGGCGCCTACGTCGACGACGCCCTCACCGAGAACCTCGAGATGAACAACGCCGGCTCCCTCTTCGGCCTGCACCGCCGCCTGCGCGGTGCGGCCATGGGTCACCTGGCCGCGTTCGAGATGACCAGCTCGCTGCCGTCGCGCAAGATGGTGCAGGGGCTCGACCGGCTCGGCCTCGCCGGACCGATGGCGGGCTACTACGACGAGCACGTCGAGGCCGACGCCGTCCACGAGCACCTCGCGGCCCGCGACATCTGCGGCACCCTGGCCGAGGACGAGCCCGACCAGGCCGAGGACATCCTCTTCGGCGCCTTCACGTGCCTCGACGCCGAGGCGCGCTTCGCCACCGTCATGCTGGACGCGTGGGGTGTCGCGGGATGAGCGCGCGCGACTTCGACCATCCCGACGTCGTGCTGGTGCCGCACGGACCGATGCTGCTGCGCGGTGCCGAGTCGGTGCAGGACGCCGACGGGACCGTGCACCGCGTCGAGCGCCCGGTCGTGGCGCTGTGCCGCTGCGAGAAGTCGAGCCGGCTGCCGTGGTGCGACGGCACGCACAAGGTCATCCCGCGAGGGCCCCGGACCTAGACGGGTCGGTCGATGCGGGCGAGCACGCCGCGGTCGTGCTGGCGCAGCTCGGGCATCGTGAGGGTGCCGTCGGTGAAGCACTCCTCGTGCGCCAGCGCCGTGGCCTGTGCGACGGTGCCGAGCTGGAGGACCGCCGAGCCGCCGGGCGCCAGGTGCTCGGCGACCACGCGCAGGCACGCGCGTGCCACGTCGAGGCCGTCGTCGCCACCGTCGATGGCGCTCAGCGGGTCCTCGGGGAACTGGCCGGTCTCGGAGCGGGGCACCCACGGCGGGTCGGCGATGACGACTGGGAAGACCTCGTCGTCGGCGAGCGCGGTCTCGAGGCGCGCCTCGCGCACCTCGACCCGGTCGGACATGCCTGCGCTCTCCGCGTTGGCCCGCGCGTAGTCGCACGCGACGGGGCTCGCGTCGACGCACACCAGCCGCCGGTCGCTCGCCGCGACGGCGAGCAGGCCGATGTGCCCGGCGCCGGCGCACAGCTCCAGCACGGGTCCGGCGGGGGCGGTGCGGGTCAGCTCGGCGGCCCACTCGGACTGCGCGGCGGTCCACTCGCGCGGGCGCAGCACCCGGTCGTCGAAGGCGATGGTGAGCGGGCCGAAGGCCAGCGTGTCGGTCATGGGGCCACCTGTCTCGTACGTTGTCGGGGCAGTGAGTGGGTGCGCTGGTGCCAGATCGCCGCCCGGGCCGCGTTGGCCCCGGCAGCTCCGTGGACGCCGCCGCCCGGGTGCGCGGAGGCCGAGGCGAGGTAGAGCCCGGGCAGGCCCGTGGCCGCGCGGCCGCGCATGGCGGGCACGGGCCGGAAGACCAGCTCCTGGTGCAGCTGCGAGGTGCCGCCGTTGACCGCGCCGCCGATGAGGTTGGCGTTGCGCGCCTCGAGCTCGTGGGGGCCCAGCACGCGGCGCGCGCCGACGAGGTCGCCGAAGCCCGGCGCGCGCTCCTCGATGCGTGCCTGCATGCGGTCGGCGAAGCGCTCGAGGTCGTCGTGGTCCCACCGCCCGCTGATCTCGCCGCCCGCGTCGGAGCGGGTCGCGCCCGGCTGCGGCACGTGGGTGTAGGCCCACATCGACTCGGTGCCGGCGGGCGAGCGGGTGGGGTCGCTGGTGGTCATCTGGCCGGTGAGCAGGAACGGCCGGTCCGGCACGATCCCGGAGCCGACCTGCGCCAGCGTCTCGGTCATCTCCTCCACGGAGTCGGCCACGTGCACGGTGCCCGGCGAATCGGCCGGTCGTCCGGTCCACGGGACCGCTCCGGTGAGCGCCCAGTCCACCTTGACGGTGCCGGGGTCGAGCTCGAAGTCGCGCATCCCGCGCACCAGGCGGGCCGGCAGGTCCTCGGCGCGCACCAGTCCGCCGAACAACCGCGGGGCGACCACGTCGGCGAGCACGGCGGGGGCGGCGTACCAGCCCCCGTCGGCGGTCACCACGCCGCTCACGCGCCCGTCACGTACGACGACGCGCGTGACGGGGGTGCCGGTCGTCAGGGTGCCGCCGCGACTGACCAGCCGGGCGACGAGGGCGTCGGTGAGCGACTGCGCGCCGCCGCGCGGGACGGGGAAGCCGACCGTCTGGCCGAGCATCGTCATGAGCACCCCGAAGACGCCGGAGCCCGGAGACGCCAGCGGGAAGTCGGCGTGGCCGGCGTTGCCCGCCAGCAGCAGCGGGGCGGCGGGCCCGGAGAACAGCTCGCGCCCCAGGGACGCGACCGGCGTGGCCAGGCGGCGTACGACGTCGAGGCCGCCGGCGCGTGCCAGGGCGGGGAGCAGCCGTGCGCCGGCCCGGACGGGCGGGAAGGGCGAGGTGAGGCCGTCGACGAGGGACGGACCGATGCGGTCCCAGGTGCCGCAGAGCTCGAGCCACGCCTCGCCGTCGCCGGCACGCAGCTCGTCGAGCCCGGCGGCGGTGCGCGTGCGGTCGCGGTGCAGCAGCGCCCACTGCCCCTCACCGAAGGGGTGCCCGAGCACGGCCGGGGCGTGGTCCCACACCAGTCCGTGCTCCTCCAGGCGCAGCGAGGTCATCGCGCGCGAGGCGCGGGCGAGGGGGTAGAAGGCGCTGAAGGTGTCGTGGACGAAGTCCGGGTGCACCTCGCGGTCGCTGCGGACCGCGCCGCCCGGGGTGTCCTGGGCCTCGAGGACGAGGACGCGCCAGCCGGCGTCGGCGAGCACGTTGGCGGCGACCAGCCCGTTGGGACCCGCGCCGATGACGATCGCGTCGTGGGTGGCGGCCGCGGCCACCCTCACCGGGTCCGGCCCTCCGCCACGAACGCGAGGCGGCGCAGGGTCTCGGTGTTGCGCAGGTGGAGCTGGACGTCCTGGACGGGCTTGGGGATGAGCGCACCGGGGCCGGCGGTCGCGTTCTCGACGATGGTGACGACCGTGGCGTCGGCGGTGGGGCGCAGCGAGATCTCCACGCGCGCCTCGCCCGCGGGCCAGCCGCGGGCCTTCAGGACGATGCGCCGGTCCTCCTCGAGCTCGAGCACCTCGGTGGTGTCGTCGATCAGCAGCGGCCACGTGCCGACGCTGTGGTGCAGGCGCGACCCGACCGCCGGCCACGTGTCGTCGACGTCGCGCATCCGTGACGCGCCCACGACGAAGAGGGGGTAGAGCCAGCCGTCGGCGAGGACCGACCAGACCTGCTCGGGGGTCGCGGAAATGGGGCGGCTGGTGGTGCTCATGCGAGTTTCTCCGGCATGCGGTCGACGTACCCCACCAGTGCGGCTCCATGCGCGGTGCATCCACCCCGAGGTGGGTGTCGCGTTGTAGGACGGTCGACCCAGACGATAACTTTTGACCGACTCCAGAACACGGGTCGCGGATGAACGTCACACGAGGATCTTCATTGTCTTCCCTCGACTCCTTGCCCGTGTTCGCGCGGCTGGCCGCCGAGCTGCACCAGCAGCCCGACGAGGCCACCGCCTCGCAGGCCATCGTCACCCGTCTGCGCGAGGTCGTGCCGGAGGCCCGGCGGGTCAGCCTCGCGGTCCGCGAGTCTCGCGGGCTCCGGACCCTGGCCAGCAGCGACCGCCTCGCCAACGAGGCCGACGCGCTGCAGTACGCCCTCGGCGAGGGCCCCGCCGTCGAGGTCGTCGACCAGGGCGGCTGGCTGCGGGTCGGCGACGTCGACTCCGACGCCCGCTGGCAGGGATGGGCGCCCCGCGCGGCCGCCCTCGGGGTGCGCTCGCTCCTCGCCGTCGCGCTCGTCGAGGGGGAGGAGACCCTGGGGGCGCTCACCGCCTACGGCACCGACCCGGGCGGGTTCTCCGACCGCGACGCCGTCGAGCACGCGCTGGCGTACGCCGCCCACGCGGCCACCGCGCTCGCGTGCACGCGCCGTGCGGCGACCCTCGAGAACGCGGTCAGCTCACGGCACGTGATCGGGATGGCGCAGGGCATCGCGATGGAGCGCTACGGCATCGACGCCCAGCAGAGCTTCGAGCTGCTCCGCCGGCTCTCCTCCACGACCAACGTCAAGCTGCGCGACGTCGCCGCGCAGATCGTCGAGACGAGGACCATCCCGGTCGAGCGCTCCCGCGAGCACGCCGAGGACTGACGCGACGGCTCAGGCGGGCAGGGTGCCGTGCTCGAGGACGTGCTCGGCGACGACCCCGATCTTGGTGCGGCTGGTCCGGGCCGCGGTGCGCAGCGCGTTGAAGGCCGCGACCGGGTCGGTCGACTCCTTGGCCATGATGAAGCCCACGGCGCGCTCGATCACGACGCGGTAGTCGAGGGCGTACTGGAGCTGCCGCGCGAGCTCGCCCGCGGTGTGGGCCTGCACGGCGGCCATGAGCGTGGTGGCGATGACCTCGGCGTAGCGTGCGAGCGCCGTCACCTCGCTCTCGTCCCACTCGTGGGCGTCCTCGCGGTAGACGTCGAGCGTCCCGACCGGCACGCCGCCGACGCGCACCGGGGTGCCGAGCACCGCGCGCACGGGCTGCGCGGCCATCGCGCGGGCCAGGGTGGGCCAGCGCTCGGGCTCGGCGGTCACGTCGTGCGTGGTGACCACGCGCGCCTTGACGAACGCCTCGGTGCACGGGCCCTCGCCCGCCGCGGCCTCGGTCTTCTCCAGGATCCGTCCCGGGCCCTCGGTGGCGGCGACGTAGCGCAGCATGTCCTGCTCGTCGGCGACCAGCAGGCCGGCGCCCCGGACGGCGAAGAGGTCCACGCACGCGTCGAGGACCGCCTCCAGGGCGGAGACGACGCTGCCGTTGTCCTCGCGCGAGAGGGTCAGCCGGCGCAGGCTCTCGGCCAGCGCCGCCGCATCGATGCTCATGGAGCGGGATCTTCCCCCGTCCACGGACCCCTTGGCCAGCCGGAGGCGGGAAGCTGGTCCACGAAGGCGTCGAGGATCGCCGCGTCCGCAGCATCGGCGGTGCCGTCATGGGTGGCCACGAGCACCCGCGCGACCATGCGAACCTTGGTGTTGCTGTCCTGCGAGACGCGCAGCATGGTGCGCCACGCCTGCTCGGTGCTGCACCCGAAGCGGGCCGACACCAGTCCGACGGCCATGCCGATGTCGCGCTGCGACCGCACCGCCTCGTGCAGGTGCGCAATCTCGTCGCGCAGGGCTGCAGCGGGCTCGGTGGAGCCGTCGGAGGGCAGGGATGTCCCAGACATGAGGTCACCTCTCAATGACGTCAGTCCGCGGACACAGGGCGGAGCATGATGAAGCGTCTCGATTGTACAGCGCCCCCGCTCGCCGCCCGACTGGGCAGCCAGCGGCAGGTGGACTAGTCTGGTCGACGGCTCGAGCACACGGGTCGTCCAACTCCTCCTCTCTGGGGGTGGCCGGTGCCGCACTCGATCTCGAAGCGCGTTCCGTCCGGCACCTACGACTTCGAAGGTGTCGGCGACGACGCCCGCGCCTGGCTCGACCGGGCCTATGGCACGTCCCTGCGACTCTCCGGTCGCGTCGGCACGGTGCGCCACAGCCGCGTCGACCACGGCACGGTCGCGTTCGACCACCTGCGGATCGACTCGGCCTTCACCGTCGACTCCGACCCCATGCCGGCCCTGGTGGTCGTCGACCTCATCGGCGGCGACTCGCAGTACTCCCGCGAGCAGGTCACCAGCCGCAACCGCGACGGCGACTCCGTGCTCATCGCCGGGTGGGACATGCCGTTCACCAACACGAGCCACGGCTTCGAGGTGCGCACCACCACGCTCACCACCGAGGCCGTGACGGCCGCGGTGGAGGAGCTCGTCCCCGACTACCCGTGGCAGCGGATCACCTTCAGCTCCTACGTCCCGCGTACGCCGTCCGCCGGGGCGCGCTGGCGCGCCACCGTCGACCAGCTGAGCCACCGCGCCCCGACCACGGGCGCCGAGAAGGACGAGGTCGGTCGGCTGCTGGCCCAGACCCTTCTCCAGACCTTCCCCAACAACGTGATGGCCCAGGCCTCCCGCCTCGACCGCGGGTCCGGCAGCCGCGACGCCACCCCGTCGCTGGTGCGCAACGCGATGCACCTCATGGAGGTCCGCGCCTACGAGGACCTGAAGCTCGACGACCTCGCGCGTGCGTGCGGGGTCTCGCCCCGCGCCCTGCAGTACGCCTTCCGCCGCCACCTCGACTGCACGCCGATGGACTACCTCCGCCGGGTCCGGCTCGACCTGGTCCGGCGCTCCCTGCGCGAGGGATCGGTCCCGAGCGTGACCGACGCGGCGACTCGCCTCGGGTTCTTCAACCCCGGTCGCTTCGCCTCGAGCTATCGCGAGGTGTTCGACGAGAACCCGCGCGAGACGCTCCAGCGCGCATCGTCCTGACCCGAACCGTTCGTTATTCGGCTGTTGTGCCGGCCGCGCCGGTGTCACGCTGGTGACAGACGACTTGCTGGAGACCACGGTGAGATCCTCGACGACCGGAAGGAATCCTCGTGGTCCCCGTGTCGAACGCCCCGCTGTACCTTGCCCGCCCCTCCTCCACCACCGCGACCGCTGCAGAGCCCGCGAGTGGGTCCGCCCCGGCGGACCGGCGTACGCCGGAGGAGCTCATCGCCCAGCACATCCCGCTGGCACGCTCGATGGCCGCCCGCTACCGCAACCGCGGCATCGATCTCGACGACCTCGAGCAGGTCGCCCTCCTCGGACTGACCAAGGCTGCCCGCCGCTTCGACGGCGACGCCGGTCACGACTTCCTGTCCTACGCCGTGCCCACCGTGCGCGGTGAGCTGCGCCGCCACTTCCGCGACGCCGGCTGGACGATCCGCCCGCCCCGACGCATCCAAGAGCTCCAGGCGAGGATCGCCGCGGCCCAGGAGGAGCTCGGCGGCCGACTCGGTCGCTCGCCGCGTCCCACCGAGATCGCCGCCCACCTCGGCGCCGGGCTCGACGACGTGGTCGAGGCGCTGGGCGCCGACGGCTGCTTCACGCCGACCTCGCTCGACGTCCCCGTCGGTGAGGGCGGCTCGCCGCTCGGCGAGCTGATGGGTGGTGAGGACCGGGACATCGCCCAGGCCGAGGCGCGCATCGTGCTCGCCCCGGTCGTACGCCTCCTGTCGGCCCGCGACCGCCGGATCGTGCACCTGCGGTTCTTCGACGAGCGCACGCAGCAGGAGATCGCCGACTCGGTCGGGCTCACGCAGGCACAGGTCTCGCGGGTGCTCACCCGCATCCTCCGCGACCTGCGTGCCGAGCTCGCGGAGTCGGCTGCCTGAGCCGCGACCTCAGCGCTGCTCGTCCGGCACCCCGACGTCGAAGACGTCGAGGAGCTGGGCGAGCGTGCGGTAGTAGCCGACGAGCACCACGAGCTCGGTGATCGTCGTGGTGCCGAGGGCGTCGCGCAGCCTTGCGTAGGCGTCGTCGTCGACGTGCGAGGTGTCCTCCAGCAGGCGTCGGCAGAAGTGGTACGCCGCCTGCTCGGTCGTGTCGTCGGAGGTGAAGCGTCCGTCGGCCAGGGCCGCCAGCTCCGTGTCGTGGAGCCCGGCGGCGCGGCCGACGCGCTCGTGGGCCCACTGCTCGAAGGCGCTGTCGGTGGCCGCGGCCACCGTCAGGATCGCGATCTCGCGCACCCGGTCGGACAGGCCCGTGGCATAGCGCACCGCGCTGCCGAGCTCCTGCAGGGGAACCCCGAGCGCGGGCTCGTGGAGCATCACGCCGAACGGGCCCGTGAGGGCACCGTCGGGCGTGGTCAGCGGGAAGTGCTGGGGCCCGCTGCCGCGCGGGCCGCCGACGATCCGGTCCCGTAACGCGTGCTGGGCGGCGGTCAGGTCGGCGGGGTCGAGGTCGGGCAGGCGCACGGGATCCAGCATGCCTCGAGCGGCCGGAGTGCTCCCGAGGCACCCCGGCCGCGACGGCTCACTTCTTGAAGGCGTCCTTGACGTTCTCGCCGGCCTGCTTGACGTCGGCGGCGGTCTGGTCCTTCTTGCCCTCGGCCTTGAGCTTGTCGTCGTTGGTCGCCTCGCCGGCGACCTCCTTGGCCTTGCCGGCGATGTCCTGGGCGACGTTCTTGGCCTTGTCAGCGATACCCATGGTGGGCTCCTTCCTTCGTGGGTGGTTGATGACCGTTGGTCGTCACGAGCCGCCGGATCGTCACGCAGGTGTGAGGCACGTCTCGTCAGGCAGGACGGGTCCGGCATGCTGGGCGCATGCGTTTCACCGAGCACGAGCTGACCGTCGCCGTGACCGCGGCCGCCAAGGTCGTCGCCGGCACCAAGGGGCGACGGCGCGCCAGGGGCGAGGAGGCGTGGGAGTCGATGAGCAAGATCGAGCGCTACCACCTGCTCGAGGCCGTCGGCAGCCAGGTGCTGCCGGTGCTGCTCGCCCTGCCCGACGTCGAGGTCCCGGCCGGCACCCGACCCACGTTCACCGACGCCCAGATCGCCACCGCCGTCGAGGAGACCCTCGGCGAGAGCGGCGTCGGCCGCATCCGCCAGAAGGTGGCGGTCGCCGCGCGCCTCACGCTCGTGCGTACGGCCCTCGCGCAGCTGCCGGTGCGCCAGGACCCCGACGCGCTGATCGTGCCGGACACCCTCCCGGACTGACCCTGAAGAGCGTCCTCAGGTTCGGTGCGTACCGTCGGACGCGATGACTCACACGATGCGCACCCACCGAACCCGTACGTCCCTCGGCGCCCTCGCGGTCGCCGCGGTGCTGACCCTCTCGGCCTGCGGGGGCGGCGATGGCTCGTCCGCCGCCGACGACGCCCCGGCCGCCACGTCCAGCGACTCGGCGCAGTCCGAGGCCGGAGCCGGGATCCCCGACGTCGTCGCCGAGGTGAACGGCGAGGAGGTCACCAAGGACGAGTTCGTCCCGATCTACGAGGCGCAGCTCGAGCAGGCCACCACGCAGTCGCAGATGACCGGTGAGGCCCCGGACGAGGAGGCGCTGAAGAAGGCGACCCTCGACGACCTCGTCGACACCGAGCTGCTCGCGCAGGAGGCCGAGGCCCGCGGGATCGAGGTCACGGACGAGGACGTCGACGCCGAGCTCACCTCGCTCGCCGAGCAGAACGGGATGCAGACCGGCGAGGAGCTGCTCGAGGCCATCGCCCAGCAGGGCATGGACGAGGAGACCGCGCGGGCCCAGGTCGAGACGCAGGTGCTGATCGAGCAGCTCGTCGAGGACGAGAGCGGTCCCTTCGAGCCGACCGAGAAGGAGCTGCGGGCGATCTACGACGACGCGAAGAAGCAGCAGGCTCAGTCGGGGCAGGACGGCCAGCAGATCCCGCCGTTCGCGGAGGTGCGCGAGCAGATCGTCGAGCAGGCCCGGGCGCAGGAGACCGGCTCGGTCGCCGGCGGCCTGGTGGAGGACCTGCGCGAGGCGGCGGAGATCACCGTCAACCTCTGACGCCGGGTTCGCCATGTTGCCCCCGCGTGGGGACGCGAGGCACTACTGTGCCTCCCGTGTGTCCGTCCCGAGTGTGTCCGACCCGCGCCCGCACGCGCGCGACGACGCCTGTGAGCCGCCTGTGACGACCCGCCCGGCGCTGCCGTTGCGGTGGGCGATCGGGTTCGCAGTGGCGTACGCCGTGCTCGGTGTCGTGGCGCGGCTCACCGTGGTGGAGGGCCAGGCGGTCAGCCTCATCTGGCCCGGCGCCGGGGTGGCGATCCTGTGGCTCCTCGCCGAGGCGCCGCGCCGCCAACGCTTCGTGCTGGTCCCGCTGCTGCTGCTGCACGCCGGCGTGGCCTGGGTGACGGCTGCGCCGCCGCTCGTGGTGCTCCTGGGCTCGGTGTCGGTCACGGTGCAGACCTGGCTGACCGTGGCCCTGCTGCGGCGCTGGTGCCCCACCCTGCTCGGCGCCGGCGGCACCGAGAGCTTCCGGTCGCCGCGCACGCTGTCGCGCACGTGTGCCGCGGGCGTCCTGGGCAGCATCGCCGGCGCCGTGATCGGCGCCATCGGCGTGTGGGCCGCCAGCGGCAGCTGGGATTCCTGGGTGGTGCTGGCCTGGTTCGCCCGGCACTTCACCGGCATCCTCGTGGTGGGGTGTATCGGCCACCTGGCGTGGGAGTGGCACACCCAGCGCGTCGCACCGAGGGCCCGCGGCGGACACCGCACCGAGCTGATCGTCCTCTGGGCCGTCTCCGCGGTGGGGGTCGTGGCGATCTACTTGCAGCCGCTGCCGATCGCGTTCCTCCTCATGCCGCTCTGCGTCTGGTCGGCCGCGCGGTTCCGGACCTTCCTCGCCGCCCTGCACGCCCTCGGCCTCGGTGTCGCCGCACTGGTGCTGACCCTGGCGGGGATGGGGCCCACCGTCGGCCTCGAGGACCCGGTCCAGGAGATCGTGGTGGCCCACGTCTTCCTCGTCGCGGTGCTCCTCACCGGGCTCGCGGTCGGCACGCTGGGCGACCGCATCGACGCCCTCGTCGTGCGGATGGGCCGTGCCCGCGCCCGCGCGGCCGAGCAGGCCGAGCTGCTCGCCGAGATGACCGAGAGCATGGACGAGGGCCTCGTCGTCATCGCTCGCGACGGGTCGATCGAGCGCAGCAACGGCGCCAGCCGTCGCCTCGCCCAGCGCGTACGCCCCGGGGCGCCCGACGAGGTAGCGCTCGTCGCGCTGGTGGACCTGATCCTGGACCCGGCCCCGCACCACACGGGTGCCTCGCGTGCCGAGCTCGGCGTGGGCGACGTGCAGGTGCCGCTCGACTCCGGCGACGAGCTCGTGCTCGCCGTGTCCCGCACCGCGCTGGCCGACCAGGGCGACGGGCGCTCCGGCGTGCTGCTCGTCCTGCGCGAGGTGACCGAGCACCGGCGCGGGCTGCGTCCGCTGGTGAGCTTCGCCTCGACCGCTGCGCACGACCTGCGCGGACCCCTCACCGCCATCCGCTCGTGGCTCGACCTCGCGACCATGGACCTCGAGCCCGAGAGCGACACCGCGGCCTCGGTCGAGCGGGCGCAGCGGGCCGCGGAGCAGATGGCCGACCTCATCGACGACCTGCTGGCCCACGCGATGGCCGAGGCCGGCGACCTCGTCGCCTCCGACCTCGCGCTGGGCGGTCCCGACGGCGCGCTCGCCCAGGCCGCCGCGCTGCTCGGACCCGACGACGTCCTGGACGTGCCGGACGCGCTGCCGAGCGTGCACGCGGACGAGGTCGCCCTGCGCCAGCTCTTCGCCAACCTCGTCGGCAATGCCGTCAAGTACGCCCGCCCCGACGTGCCCGCGGTCGTGCGGGTCCGGGCCGAGCGCCACGGCCCCCGCGTCATCGTCGAGGTCGAGGACAACGGCGTCGGCGTCGACGAGCGCGAGCGCGTCCTGATCTTCCAGCGCTTCCACCGCAGCGACACGGTCCGCGCCGGGTTCCGCGGCAACGGGATGGGGCTCTCCATCTGCCAGACCATCGTGCACCGCCACGGCGGCACCATCGAGTGCCTCGCCGCGGACCCCGGCCCCGGGTCGGTCTTCCGCTTCGACCTGCCTGCGGCCGTCGCGGCGGACGTGCCCGGGACGCCGCCGCTGACGGTGCGCGACGTCCTCAGCCGCGCCTGAGCGCCCGGTCAGGTTTCGAGCTCAGACGTTGCGGCGGTACTGCCCGCCCACCTCGAAGAACGCCTCGGTCACCTGCTGCAGCGAGCACACGCGTGCAGCGTCCATCAGCACCGCGAAGACGTTGTCCCCGGAGATCGCGGCGTCCTTGAGGCGCGCCAGTGCCTGCTGGGCCTCGGCGCCGTGGGCGGCCTGGAAGGCGCGCACCCGCGAGAGCTGCGACTCCTTCTCGGCGTCGGTCGCGCGGGCGAGCTCGATCTCCTTGGGCTGCGCGTCGGCGGCCGACTCCTTGACGAACGTGTTGACGCCGATGATCGGCAGCGATCCGTCGTGCTTGCGGTGCTCGTAGAGCATCGACTCGTCCTGGATCCGTCCGCGCTGGTAGCCGGTCTCCATCGCGCCGAGCACGCCGCCGCGCTCGTTGATCGAGTCGAACTCGGCCAGCACCGCGGCCTCGACGAGGTCGGTGAGGTCGTCGATGACGAAGGACCCCTGGAGCGGGTTCTCGTTCATCGCCAGGCCCCACTCGCGGTTGATGATCAGCTGGATCGCCAGCGCGCGGCGTACGGAGTCCTCGGTCGGGGTCGTCACGGCCTCGTCGTAGGCGTTGGTGTGGAGGCTGTTGGCGTTGTCGTAGATCGCGATCAGCGCCTGCAGCGTGGTGCGGATGTCGTTGAAGTCCATCTCCTGCGCGTGCAGCGAGCGGCCGCTCGTCTGGACGTGGTACTTCAGCTTCTGCGAGCGCTCGGACGCGCCGTACTTCTCCTTCATCGTCACCGCCCAGATGCGGCGCGCGACGCGGCCGAGCACGGTGTACTCGGGGTCCATGCCGTTGGAGAAGAAGAACGACAGGTTGGGCGCGAAGTCGTCGATGTCCATGCCGCGCGCGAGGTAGGCCTCGACGTAGGTGAAGCCGTTGGCGAGGGTGAAGGCGAGCTGGCTGATGGGGTTCGCCCCGGCCTCGGCGATGTGGTAGCCGGAGATCGACACGGAGTAGAAGTTGCGGACCTGCCGCTCGATGAACCACTCCTGGATGTCGGCCATCATCCGCAGGGAGAACTCGGTGGAGAACAGGCAGGTGTTCTGGCCCTGGTCCTCCTTCAGGATGTCGGCCTGCACCGTCCCGCGGACGTTGGCGAGGGCGTACGCCTCGAGCTCGGCGCGCTCCTCGTCGCTCGGCTCGCGCCCCTCCCGCTCGCGGAAGGCGTCGACCTGCTGGTCGATCGCGGTGTTGAGGAAGAACGCCAGCACCGTCGGGGCCGGGCCGTTGATCGTCATGCTGACGCTCGTGGTCGGCGAGACGAGGTCGAAGCCGTCGTACAACGCCTTCATGTCGTCCAGCGTGGCCACGGAGACGCCCGAGGTGCCGACCTTGCCGTAGACGTCCGGGCGCGGGTCGGGGTCGCGGCCGTAGAGGGTCACGGAGTCGAACGCCGTCGACAGGCGGGTGGCGTCGTTGCCCTCGGAGAGGATCTTGAAGCGGCGGTTGGTGCGCGCCGGGTCGCCCTCGCCGGCGAACATGCGCGCCGGGTCCTCGTTGTCGCGCTTGAACGGGAAGACGCCCGCGGTGAAGGGGAAGTAGCCGGGCAGGTTCTCGCCCCGCCAGAACGTCACGAGCTCGCCGTGGTCGGTGGAGCGGGGCAGCGAGACGCGCGGGATCTTGTTGCCGCTGAGCGACTCCCGCGTGAGCTTGGTGGTGATCTCGCGGTCGCGGACCTTCACCGTCTGCTCGTCGCCGGAGTAGGACTCGACCACGGCCGGCCACCGCTCGATCTGGTCGGCGACCTCGTGGGGGACGGCCTTGCGGGCCTGCTCGAGCAGGGCAGGCAACCCCTCGGTGGTCGAGTGCCCGGCGAGGGACGAGCCGGGTGTATCGAGACCCAGCTCTGCCGCCACGGCCTCGATCCGCTGCAGCCGGCGCGCCGCCTCCGCCAGCTCGACGGTGCGTGCGTGGTAGCCGCGGACGGTCTCGGTGATCTCGGCGAGGTAGCGCACCCGGTCGGCCGGCACGACCTGCCGGATGCCGGAGGAGTGGCGTACGTCGACGTGGGGCAGCGTGCCCTCGCTGACGGCCAGGCCGGCGTCGGCGAGCGCGGTGCGCAGGTGCTGGTAGAGCGCGGTGACGCCGTCGTCGTTGAAGGTCGCGGCGCTGGTGCCGAAGACCGGCATGTCGTGCGGCTGCTTGCCGAACGCCTCGCGGTTGCGGACCAGCTGGCGACCCACGTCGCGCAGTGCGTCCTTGGCGCCACGGCGCTCGAACTTGTTGATCGCCACGGTGTCGGCGAAGTCGAGCATGTCGATCTTCTCCAGCTGCGAGGCAGCACCGAACTCCGGCGTCATGACGTAGAGGGAGTGGTCGACCAGCGGCACGATGCCCGCGTCGCCCTGGCCGATGCCCGGGGTCTCGACGATGACGAGGTCGTGGCCGGCGGCCTTCATCACGTCGATCACGTCGGCGAGGTGGGCAGGCACCTCGTGCGCGCCACGCGTGGCGAGCGAACGGAAGAAGACCCGGTCGCCGTCGAGGGAGTTGGCGCGGATCCGGTCGCCGAGCAGCGCCCCGCCACCCTTGCGGCGGGTCGGGTCGACGGCGATGACGGCGATGCGCAGCTTGTCCTGCTGGTCGGTGCGGAAGCGGCGTACGACCTCGTCGGTCAGCGAGGACTTGCCCGAGCCACCGGTGCCGGTGATGCCGAGGACCGGCACGACCCGGCGCGCGGCCGCGGCGCGGATCTCCCCGAGCATCGCCTCGTCGAGGCGGCCGCCCTCGGCGCCGGTGACGGCGCGCGCGACGGCGAAGCGGTCGCCGGAGAGCACCTGCTCGACCGTGACCGCGCTGTCGGACCAGAGGTCGACGTCGCAGTCGGCGACCACCGAGTTGATCATCCCGACCAGGCCCATCTTCTGGCCGTCCTCGGGGGAGAAGATGGTGACGCCCGACTCGCGCAGGCGCTGGATTTCGCGGGGCACGATCACGCCCCCGCCGCCGCCGACCACCCGGACGTGGCCGGCGCCCTGGGCGCGCAGCGACTCCACGAGGTACTCGAAGTACTCCACGTGCCCGCCCTGGTAGGACGACACCGCGACACCCTGCACGTCCTCCTCGAGCGCCGCGTCGACGACCTCCTGGACGGAGCGGTTGTGGCCGAGGTGGATGACCTCGCAGCCCTGGCCCATGAAGATGCGCCGCATGATGTTGATCGAGGCGTCGTGGCCGTCGAAGAGCGCGGACGCGGTGACGAGGCGGATCGGGTTCTTCGGACGGTGCAGGTCGGCCATGGATCGATAGTAGGACTTCCTAGTATTACGCGCGAGTAGCCGCTCAGGCGGAGTCGCCCAGGCCCGCCCGGAGCGTCGTGAGCCGCCCGGTCAGGTCCCGTACGTCGTCCGCGGGCAGGCCCGGCGCCTCGAAGACCTCGGCGTTGAGCGCCGCCGTGGCCTCCTCGACCGCCTCGCGGCCGGCGTCGGTCAGCACGGCGCGCACGACGCGCTTGTCGGTCTCGCCACGCACCCGGTCGACGTAGCCCTGCGCGACCAGCCGGTCGACCGCGTTGGTGACGCTCGTCGGGTGGACCTGGAGCAGCGAGCCCAGCCGGGACATCGGCATCGCCGCCTCGCGGGTGAAGGACAGCAGCCGCAGCACCTCGTAGCGGGCGAAGGTGAGGTCGCGCGGGCGGAGCACGGCGTCGATGCGCTCCATCAGCAGCTGGTGCGCGCGCACGACCGAGGTGACCATCGCCATCCCGTCGGCGGCGCCGGGCCAGCCGTGGGCGACCCACTGGCGGTGGGCCTCGCTGATCGGGTCGCGGGTCATGGCTGGAGGCTAGCCATCGATCGCGGCCAGCATGGCGTACGCCTCGACCATCGCCGGGCCGTACCAGGTGAGCAGGCGCCCCGAGACCAGACGGGTCGGCGTCGTGAAGGCCTCCGGGCCGTCGTCGGCGGTGAAGACGTAGGGCTCGTCCGGCAGCAGCACGACGTCCGCACCGGCGCCGTCGACGTCGTCGGCCGTGACGGTCGGGTAGCGCCCGTCGAGGTGGGCCAGCGCGTTGGCGAGCCCGGCCCGGGCGAGCAGGTCGTCGGTGTAGGTCTGCGAGCCGACCACCATCCAGGGGTCGCGCCAGATCGGCACGGCGACCGACAGCCGGCGCCCGGCGGGCGTCGCCCACAGCGAGCGCGCCTCGACGAGCCACGGCGGGTCTTTGAGGTCGAGGGCCTCGGCGAACAGCCGTGACATCGAGGCGAGCGACTCCTCGACCGTCTCGATCCGGGTGACCCACACGGTCACGCCGGCGTCGCGCAGGCGGCGTACGTCGAGCTCGCGGTTCTCCTCCTTGTTGGCGACGACGAGGTCGGGGGAGAGGGCGCGGATCGCCGCCAGGTCGGGGTTCTTGGTGCCGCGGACCCGTGCCACGTCGAGGTCGGCCGGGTGGGTGCACCAGTCGGTGGCACCGACGATCCGGTCCGGCGTGGAGGTGACCAGCGCCTCGGTGAGCGACGGCACGAGGGAGACGATGCGGCGCGCCGGGCCGCGGAGGGGGACGTCGGCACCGAGGTCGTCGCGCATGGGTCGAGGTTAGGCGAGCGGGGCGGAGGGCGAGCTGGAGGAGGACCGCGTAGCGTGCGCGTCATGCGTGGGCAGGCGGGGGTCAGGCTCGTCCCGAGGTGGTACCCACCGGTGGTCATCGGCCTGCTGACCCTCTTCACGCTCGGCTTCCTGGCGCTCGCGCTGAACGTCGACGGTGCCATGGGCATCTCGGCGTGGGGGCTGTTCGCCTTCGCCGCGCTGCTGCTCTGCGCCGCCGTCTCCGCCCTCGCCCGGCCCCGCCGACGCCGGGAACCACGGGTGACCCCGGACGGGGTGCGCGTCTTCGTCGCCCCCGCCCTCACCACGTGGCCGCTGGTGGGTGCGTGGCTGGCGGTGCTGGTCGTCGCGGGGGTCTGGTCCTTCGTCGCCGTCACGGACTTCGGCGCGCTCGAGTCGCCCGGGTTCACCCTGGTGACCATCGTCGGTGCCGTCGGCTCGCTGCCCGACCTCGTCCGCCTGCTCACCGGCCGCCTGCACCGCTGGCGCCTCGAGATCGGCCCCGAGACCCTCACCTACCGCGGCTACCGCACCGACCGCTCGTGGTCGTGGACGGAGGTCCGCGGCGCGCGCATCCAGCAGCGCGGCCCTGCGGGTGTCGCGATCGACCTCCGGGGAGCCGGCACCGACCCGATCGTCCCGATCACCGCCTTCGACGTGCCGGCCGAGCAGCTCGTCGAGGAGATCAACAGGGCCAAGGCCGCGGCGCGCCGATGACCTACCGCCGCACCCCTTGCGCCACGCGCTGTAGGACGTGAGGCGCTGGCCGGCGGGGCGCACCAGCCAGGGCCACGGCAACAGGTGCGCGACGTCGACGGCCGCCGAGCGGCGTACGAACCCGGGCACCGGGGCGAAGGTGACGGCCACCGGGGTCCCCGCCAGCTCCTCGACAGGTCCACCGAGGCGTACGTCGACCTCGCGCCGGTCCGCGAGGTCGGCCAGGCACTCGGCGAGGAAGACCAGCCGCTTTCCCGAGAGCCGCAGCGAGCGCAGCAGCGGCTCGTCGAGGACGAAGACGACCGGCAGGTCCGGGTGGGCCGCGAGGGCGGGGTCGCTGTCGCCGAGCGACTCGGCGGTGAGCCACACGGCCTGCGGCTCCCCGGTGCGTACGCCGGACTGCGGACCCGCGCCGGGTCCACCGTCCTGCGGGACCGCTGAGGTGCGCGGCCCCGGCGTCGCGTCGGGCCAGTCCTGGATCGGGCAGGCGTTGCTCAGCGGGCACGAGCGGCACAGCTGTGGCGCCCGCTTCTGCACCTGCCAGCGGCTGAACCCGTAGGGCTTCCCGGTGCCGGCGCCCACCGTCCACTGCCAGCCGAGACGGTTGGCGGCGCGCGAGCCGTCCAGCAGGTGGCGGAAGAAGTCGTCCTCGCCGTCACGCCAGCTGCGGCCGTGCCGCACGGTCCAGTGCGAGGCCCACCACATGCGGGTCTGGTTCACCAGCCAGCCGTCGCCCTCGAGCTCCTCGCGCAGCCACGACGTGCAGGCCATCTGCCCGTGCTCGTCCCATTCCGGCGCCACCGTAGGCCGCGGGGGTTCGCGGCGCAGCGGCTCGGCGAGCGCGGACCCGGTGCGGGCGTAGAGGTGGCGGGCGTACTCCTGCCACATCAGCTCGTCGCGGTAGCGGTTGCGGTCTGACGTGGGGGCGTCGGCCACGGCGTCCCACATCTCCGGCAGCGACACGAGCCCGTGGCGGATCCAGGGCGACATCCGGCTCGCTCCGCGCCGGTGCTCGGGCAGCACCGTCGAGCGCGAGCGGGAGTAGCCGGTGACGTCGAGGGCGTCGAGGGCGGCGTCGGCCGCGGCTTGGCCGCCGCGGTGCCCCCCGGCGCGTACGCCGTCCGGCCCCTCCAGGGTCAGGTGGCCGAGGTGGGCCGCGACCCACGCGAGGACGGCGTCGCGGTCGTCGACGTCCGGGAGGGGCGGGAGGGAGGGCACCTGGTCACCTTGTCACCGCCATCCCAGCCCGACCGGGTGATGGGACGCGCGCCCCCGACGTGGTGGAGTTCTCCCATGAGCAAGCACGCCCGCTCCTCGGGACTGCCGGTCGACGGCGTCGAGGTCGCCACCGCCGAGGGCTGGACGTTCCCGGCGCGCAACCCCGCCACCGGTGAGCGGTTGTGGGACGTCCCCGACGCCGGCGTCCTCGACGCGCAGGCCGCCGTGGCCGCCGCTCGCCGGGCCTACGACGAGACCACGTGGAGCACCGACACCGAGCTGCGTCGTGAGGCGCTCTCGCGGCTGCAGGACGCCCTCCGCGAGCGGTCCGACGACCTGGCCGTCCTGATCGCCGCGGAGACCGGCGTCCCGGTCGGGCTCCGCGCCGCGCACGTCGACGCACCGATCGCCGGGATGCGCGGCGAGCCCGGTCCGCCGCCCGGCCAGCCGCCCGGCGTGACCGCGGTCGTCACCCCGTCGACGTCGCCGCTCGCCGTCGCGGTCGCCGAGGTCGGCCGGGTGCTGGTCGCCGGCGGGACGGTGGTGCTCAAGCCGGCTCCCGAGACGGCGAGCGCCGCCCTCGAGCTGGGTCGCATCGCGCTCGACATCCTGCCGCGCGGAGTGCTGAACGTCGTCACCACGCGCGACGTCGACGTCGCGATCGCGCTCACCCTCGACCCGCGGGTCGATGACGTCTCCTTCACGGGCTCGGCCTTCGCCGGTGAGCGGGTGCGCGAGGCCGCCGAGCGTGCGGCCAAGCGCGTACGCCTCGACGTCGGTGCCCCGCGGACCGTCCAGCTGGGCGACGACGACGACCTCGTCGCCGTCGTCTCCGCAGCCGCCGTGGCGGTCGCCGCGAACGCGGGCCAGGCCTGCCGGGTGCCCTCCACCGTCGTCGTGCCGGCCGACCGCCAGGACGAGGCACTGGGCGTCGCCGTCGCCGCGATGGGCGACGTCGTCGTCGGCGACCCGACCGATCCCGGGACCGTGTGCGGCCCGCTGCGCTCGCCGGTCGCGCGTGACCGGGTGCTGCGCTACCTCGACCTCGCGCGGTCCGAGGGTGGCGACGTCGTGCTCGGCGGACACAGGCTCGACGGCCCCGGCTGGTGGGTCGCGCCCACGGTCGTCGGCGGGCTGTCGCGTCAGTCGCGCCTGGTGCGCGAGGAGGTGCTCGGCCCGGTGCTCATGGTGGTCGCGGCGGGACCGAAGAGCTGAGCCGCTGCGGTGGCGCCGAGGACGCCCCCGCCGAGCACCAGCACCAGACCGGGTCCGGGGACCCAGCCGTTCAGGCCGACCAGGGTCAGCAGGTGCAGCACCTGCCACACCGGGACGACCACGGCTGTGGCGGCGAAGACCGTCGCGTGCACCGCGGCCACCCGTCGCAGCGGGATCAGCACGGCCGCGAGCCCCAGCATCGCTGCGTAGAAGGTCCACAACCCGGCGCCCCGAGCCCCTGACACCGATCCGACTGCGGTGTCGATCCAGGGAAGGAAGGAGCCGAGGAGGACCATCGCGACCGCCCCTGCCAGCCGGCGTCTCGCCGGGTCGGGGCTGCGCCGCGTCCGGACTGCACTGGCCGCCGTTGCACCGCTCATGGAGGGACTGTACGGAACGGACCGGGCGGTGCAGGCTGACCGAAGGGTGACGCCCGGTCGTCCTGCACGACGAGCGGTCGCGTCCGGCGCGACGAACGGTCGGTCCTGCACGACGAACGGCGATGATGGCCGGCTCGGAAGGCGGACGACGGCCGCGCTGTGCCATCTGTCGACACAATCCGACCGTTCGTCGAAAAGTGTGATGCCCGTCACATCGCGCTGTTGACCCACCTCCGCCGCGCTGTTTCGCTTCCGGGCACGAAAGTCCGTCGTCAGCCAGGAGGACACCGTGGATGAACACCAGCGCCGGGAGTACTGGCGCCGCAATCTGAGACTCATGGCCGTGCTGCTCACCATCTGGGCGCTCGTGTCGTTCGGGGCGGGGATCTTGTTCGTCGAGCCCCTCAACGAGGTCGTGGTGGCCGGCTTCCCCCTCGGCTTCTGGTTCGCCCAGCAGGGCTCGATCATCACGTTCGTGATCCTGATCGCCGTCTACGTCACGCGGATGGACAAGCTCGACGCGGAGTACGGCATCGACGAGTACGAGGAGGAGGTGCACCACTCGTGAGCGACATCCAGACCTGGACCCTCGTCTTCGTGGTCGTCACCTTCAGCATCTACATCTTCGTCGCCTACCGCAGCCGGGTCAGCACGACGTCCGGGTTCTACGTCGCGGGCGGCGGCATCCCGGCGCCGGCCAACGGTGCGGCCATCGCGGCCGACTGGATGAGTGCCGCCTCGTTCATCTCGATGGCCGGCATCATCGCCTTCGCCGGCAACGGCTACGGCGGGTCGGTCTACCTCATGGGCTGGACCGGCGGCTACGTGCTGCTCGCGCTGCTGCTGGCCCCCTACCTGCGCAAGTTCGGCAAGTACACGATCCCCGACTTCGTCGGTGACCGCTACAACGAGACTGCCCGCCTGGTGGCCGTGGTCGCCGCCATCGTCGTGTCCTTCGTCTACGTCGCGGGCCAGATGGCCGGTGTGGGCCTGGTCTTCACCCGGTTCCTCAAGGTGGACCCGACCACCGGCGTCATCATCGGCATGGCCATCGTGTTCTTCTACGCCGTCCTCGGCGGGATGAAGGGGATCACCTGGACCCAGGTGACGCAGTACACCGTGCTGATCATCGCCTACCTGATCCCGGCCGTCGCCGTCTCCGCGAAGGTGACCGACGTGCCGATCCCGCAGGTCGGGTTCGGCACGATCCTCGCCGAGCTCGACGCGCTCCAGACCGAGCTCGGCATCCCGGAGTACACCGCCGCCTTCGGCAGCACGAACATGCTCAACATGCTGCTGATCACGGCGTCGCTGATGTTCGGCACCGCGGGGCTGCCGCACGTGATCGTGCGCTTCTACACCGCCAAGAGCGTGCGGGCCGCGCGCTACTCGGCGTTGTGGGCGCTGTTCTTCATCGCCCTGCTCTACACGACCGCCCCGTCGGTGGCGGCCTTCAGCAAGCTCCAGATCATCGAGGACGTCAACGGGACCGCGCTGAGCGACATGCCGTCGTGGTTCAACACCTGGTCGGAGGTCGGTCTCATCACGCAGGCCGACGGCTCGGCGATCTCTGCGCTCCCGGCGGACGCCACGGTCAACTACAGCGACATCCTGATCAACAACGACATCATCGTCCTGGCCTCGCCCGAGATCGGTGGCCTCCCGGCGCCGATCGTCGGCCTGGTGGCGGCCGGCGCCCTGGCGGCGGCGCTGTCCACGGCGTCCGGTCTCCTGCTGGTCATCTCCAGCGCGGTCGCGAACGACGTCTACTTCAAGAAGATCAACCCGCAGGCCACCGAGGCCCGCCAGCTCATGGTCGGTCGCATCGCGATGGCCGGGGCGATCGTGGTGGCCGGCTACCTCGGCATCAACCCGCCCGGATTCGTGGCTCAGGTCGTGGCGCTGGCGTTCGGGCTGGCAGCAGCGAGCTTCTTCCCGATCCTGGTGCTCGGGATCTTCTGGAAGAACTGCACAGCCATGGGCGCCACCGCGGGCATGCTGGCCGGACTCGTCACGACGATGGCCTACATGCTGTGGACGATCGACATCTACGGCAACGGGGCGGGCGTGTTCGGGATCCTGGAGACGGGCTTCGGCACGATCGGGATGCTGATCAACTTCGCGGTGACGATCATCGTGTCGCAGTTCACCCCGAAGCCCAGCCCGGTCATGCAGGAGCTGGTCGAGGAGATCCGCTACCCCGGCCGGACCGAGCTCGTCAGCAAGCACGCGCAGGGGGAGGTGGGCTGATGCCGCTCACCGACGTGCTCGCCACCAGGCCCTGACGCGGTCGAGCCACGGCTCGCGTCGGCGTACGTCGCCCAGGGTGAGGGGACCGCTCACCCCGAGCTCCGCGGCCTGGGCGAGGTAGAGCTCGGCACAGGCCAGAGCGTCACCGAGCGCGTCATGGGCTGCCGTCACCGGCAGCCCATGGCGCGCGCGTGCCGTCCAGAGACGGAGCTCGCCGGGACCGATCTCGCCGTGACGGCCGAGCAGGCGCTGCTGGAGCTCCAGGGTGCACACCGCCGGCGGGAGGGCAGGCGTCTGACCCGCGGCGCGGAAGGCCGCGTCGAGGAAGGCCAGCTCGAACGGCGCGTGGTGGGCGAGGAGCACGCGTCCGGCCAGGGCCCGGCGCAGCTCGCCCAGCACCTCCGGGAGGGGCCGGCCCTCCTCGAGGTCGTCATGCGTCAGGCCGTGGATGGTGACCGCCTCGCCGGGGTCGTCGTGGCGCACGACGTGGCGCCGGCCGCCGGAGAGGACGATGCGCGCCCCGTCCACCGGCACCCAGCCCACGGCCAGCACGTGGTCGCGGGTCGGGGACAGCCCGGTGGTCTCGAGGTCCACCGCGAGGAGGGGCAGCCGGTCGAGCGGGGTCCGGTCGTCGGGCGTCACGTCATCTCACGGACGGGATAGCGCTGGGCGATGGCGACCTGCGCGGACCGGATGACGCCGAACGCCGCCCTGAGGTGCCGCTTCTCGAAGTCGCTGAGCACCGACGGGTCGACCCAGCTGTCGGCCGGTGCCCCCTCGCGCACCTGCTCGACCTGGTGCCGCAGCCTGAGGTGGGCGAGGAACTCCCACGCGTCGCGCAGGTCGGCTGCCAGCGTCGGGCTGACACGGCCTGCGGCGACGGCGTCCTCGAGTCGCACCAGTGTCGACGTGGCCGACGACCCGCACGCCAGTCCGTGCAGCCGGGCGATCTCGACGATGGTGTTGATGCCGCCGCGCTTCACGTCGAGGGTGTCGCGGTGCTCCCCGGACCGGTCCACGACCAGCCCGCGGAAGAAGCCGAGCGGCGTGTGGTGCGACGCCGCGGCGGCCGCCAGGTGGGCCAGGAAGATCGGTGCGGCCTGCGCGGCCCGACGCTGGTAGGACGCGAGCGCTGCGGTCAGGGCGGCGTCGCCGTGCTGGTGGCGCAGGTCGAAGAACACGCTGGCCTCGAGGATCGCGTCCGGGGTGGGTGTGCCGACCCAGCCGGCCACGAGACCCCGCCAGGTGCCGAGCGGCTGGCGCCACCGGGGGTTGGTGGCCATCTTGTCGCCGCGGCACCGTGGGTAGCCGATGGTCTCCAGCCCGCCCGTGACCTGCTCGGCGAGGTCGGCGAAGTAGGCCGCGTGCAGGTCGGGCCGGTAGTCGTCGTGCAGCACCAGGGCGTGGTCCTGGTCGGGCGCCAGGGCCTGCTCGAAGCGGGCCCGGGAGCCCAGGGTCAGCCAGGCGTACGGCACCGGCGGCGGACCGAGCCCGGCCTCGGCGAGCGCGATGACCCGTTGCTCGATCGCGTCCCCGACGGTGCTGACGACGCGGCCGGCGTCGTGGGCCGACGTGCCCTGCCGGACGAGCCCGGCGACCACGCGGTGCAGCCGGGTCGCCAGCTCTGCGAGCGTGGCCACGTCGGGCGCCCGGGCGATGTCGCCGACGAGGAAGACGGGGTTGGCCTGCTGCAGCCGGAGGAGGTCGGTGGCCGTGACCATGCCGACGGGCCGGTCGTCCTCGACCACGGGCAGGTGGTGGATGTTGCGCCGCACCAGCTCGAGCAACGCCTCCAGGGCGGGGGCGTCGGGGCGGGTGGTCGCCGGGTCCGGCGTCATCACCGCGGACACGGGACCCGCCGGGTCCACCGCGACGGCCAGCACCCGGGTGCGCAGGTCCCGGTCGGTCATGATGCCGACCAGCGCCTCGCCGTCGGTGACGAGCACCGAGGAGATCCGTTCGGCCGACATCAGCCGGGCCGCGTCGAGCACGGAGGCGTCGGCGCGGATGCTCACCGGTGGCCGGGCCACCAGCTCGCCCACCGTGCTGGACAGCACCGACCGGTCCGCTCCGCTCACGTGCTCGCGCTGTCGGGCCACGGCGTCGCGCAGCATGCCGGCGCGGTGCTCGAAGAAGGCCGCGAAGTCGGGGTGCTCCTCCCGGAGCCGGTGGAACAGCTCGGCGGGCACGGCCAGGACGAGGGTGTCCTCGATCGCCCGGACGGTCACCGGCTGGGGCGTGCCGGTCGCCAGTGCGGCGCCGCCGACGCAGGTGCCGGCCGCGCCACGCTCGACCAGCTCGCCGTCCGCGTCCCGGAGGTCGACGGCGCCCGAGCGCACCACCAGCAGCTCGACCGGGGTGCTGCCCTCGGCGAGCACCACGCTGCCGCGGCGGTGGTAGCCGATGCTCAGCCCGGGCGGGACGGACTCGAGGACGACGGCCGGGAGGGAGTCGAACGGGACGTGGGCGGCGAGGAAGTCCCGGACCTCCGCGAGCTCGACGTTGAGGGGCACGTTCCCATCATGACGACAGGAGCCCGCTACTGGCGCGCCCCTCGACGCATCGGGACGTGCATGATCCCGTCCTCGTCGAACTCCGGTCCGGCCACCTCGAAGCCGTAGCCGGCGTAGAACCCGGCCAGCGGGGTCTGCGCGTCGAGGCGCACCTCGCGGTCGCCGCACAGGTCCATCGCCTCGTCCATCAGCAGCGCCGCCAGGCCGCGACCGCGCGCCGCCCGGGCGAGCACGACCCGCCCGATGCGCGCCCGGCCGTCGTCGTCGAGGACGCGCAGGGTGCCGAGGACCGCGTCGTCCTCGAGCAGCACGACGTGGCGCGTCGCCGGCTCGAGGTCGCGGCCGTCGAGGTCGGGGTAGGGGCAGTCCTGCTCGACCACGAAGACGTCCTGGCGCAGCCGCCACACGGCGTACGCCGTCCGCCCGTCGAGGTCGTCGACGGTGGTCGTCAGCACGCGGACGCTCATCGCAGGAAGTCCACGACCTGGGTGAAGGCGCGGCGTGCCTCCGGGATCAGCGGGAGGATGCCGTAGACGTGGATCAGGTCCCGTTCCTCGATCGAGGTGAGGTCCCAGCCGGCCTCCGCGGCGCGCCGCGCGAGCAGCCGGCAGCCGGGGTTCAGCAGGTCGCGGGTGCCGTGGAGCATCAGCGCCTTCGGCAGTCCCGCCAGGTCGGCGAGCGCGGGGGAGACCTCGGGCCGGCCCAGGTCGGCCTCCGACCCGGCCCACCAGAGGGCGTACGCCTCGAGCTTGCTGTAGAACAGCCACGGGTCGACGGCGTCCACCTCGCGCGTCTCGGGCGTCGACGTGGTGAGGTCGGCCCAGGGCGCGTGCATCACCAGGTGGGTCGCGGGCGTCAGGCCGCGGTCGCGCATCGACAGGGCCATCGCCAGCGCCAGCCCACCGCCGGCGGAGTCGCCGGCCAGCACGATCCCGCCCTCCTCGTCCGCCCAGCGTGCCGCGTCCGCCACGAGGGCGTCGTGCGAGTCGGCCCAGGTGTGCTCGGGGGCGAGGGGGTAGTCGGGCATCACGACCCGGGCGCCGATCGCGTCGGCCAGCCGGGTGGCGTAGCGCACGTGGACCGCGTCGATCGGAGCCATGAACGCACCGCCGTGGACGTAGTAGAGCGTCCGGTGCACGTGGCGCAGGCGCGGCGTCAGCACGTGGCACGGGAAGCCGATGTCGGCGACCTCGACCTCCCACCTCTTCGCGAAGCCGGGCGTGCTGCGGGTGGGGAGGCTCCGGTCGAGGGTGCGGTGGTCGGCCTCCACCCGGGCCCGCTCGGCGGGCTCGCTGTCGAGGTCACCGGCCTTGCGCAGGCGCGGGATGACGGTGGCCAGCAGGGCGTGGCGGAGGCTCGGCATGGGGCGAGCGTAGGCGCAGGGACCCCGGGGCTAGGGTGGTCCCACGAGACAGGGGAGCACGCGCAGGCGTGCTGAGAGTGCGGACCAGCCGCAGACCCTACGAACCTGATCCGGTTAGCACCGGCGATAGGGAGTCACCATGCACCGACCGACCGTCCGCGCCCTCACCACAGGGCTCGCCGCTGCTTTGCTGACCAGCTGCAGCCTCACCGGCGGGGAGGCCACCGACCCGTCGACGTCCGCGCCCGACGACGGGAGCAGCCCTGGCGGCGAGGCCGGCGGCACCGTGGTCCTGGCCACCCACGAGTCCTTCAACCTGCCCAAGAAGCTCGTCCGCGCCTTCGAGGACGAGACCGGCTACACCCTCGAGGTCCGTGCGGCCGGGGACGCCGGCACGCTCGCGACCAAGCTCAGCCTCACCGCCGACAACCCGATCGCCGACGCCGCCTTCGGCATCGACAACACCTTCGCGTCGCGACCGCTCGGCGAGGGCGCCTTCGCCGAGGTCGCCACGTCGACGACCCCGCCGGAGGAGTACGCCCTCCCCGAGGGCAGCGACCGCCTCGTCGCGGTCGACTCCGCGAGCGTGTGCGTCAACGTCGACACCGCGTGGTTCGACGCGGAGGGCATCACGCCGCCGCAGACGCTCGCCGACCTCACCGACCCGGCGTACGCCGACCTGCTCGTCACGCCCGGCGCCTCGACCAGCAGCCCGGGCATGGCCTTCTTCCTCGCGACCGTCGCCGAGCACGGCGACGACTGGGAGTCCTACTGGACCGACCTGCTCGCCAACGGGGCCAAGGTCGTTGACGGCTGGGAGGACGCCTACTACGGCGACTTCACCGCCGGCTCGAAGAACGGCACCCGCCCGATCGTGGTGTCCTACGACTCCTCCCCGGCCTTCACCGTCGCCGACGGCGAGACCACCACGGCCGCGCTGCTCGACACGTGCTTCCGCCAGGTGGAGTACGCCGGCGTGCTGGCCGGTGCGGACAACCCCGAGGGCGCTGCCGCGCTGATCGACTGGATGCTCACCGACGAGGTGCAGAGCGCGCTCCCGGAGTCGATGTACGTCTTCCCGGTGATGCCCGGTGCGACGGTCCCCGACGACTGGGCGCAGTTCGCGCCGCAGCCGACCGACCCCTACGAGGTGTCGCCGGAGGAGATCTCGGCCAACCGCGAGCAGTGGCTGACCGAGTGGACGGACGTCATCTCTCGATGAGGAGGATCGCCGGGCTGCTGGCGCTGGCCGCCGGGCCGGTGCTGGTCCTCGGTGTGCTGTTCGTCCTGCCCGTGAGCGGCATGCTGGCGGAGGGCTTCGTCGTCGATGGCCGGCTCGCCCCGGGCGCGGTGCTCGAGGTGCTCGCCCGCCCGCGCGTCCACCGGGTCGCCTGGTTCACCGTGTGGACCTCGAGCACGGCGACGCTGCTGGCGGTCGTCCTGGGCCTGCCGGCGGCGTACGCCCTGCACCGGCTCGCGCTGCCCGGCCGGGCAGCGGTGCGCGCGGCCCTGCTGGTGCCCTTCGTGCTGCCGACCGTGGTGGTCGGCGTCGCCTTCCGCCAACTGCTGGGCGAGGGCGGCCCGCTCGGCTTCCTCGGCCTCGACGGGACGCCGTTCGCGATCGTGTGCGGACTGGTCTTCTTCAACGTCGCCGTCGTGGTGCGCACCGTCGGCGTCGCGTGGGAGTCGCTCGACCCCCGCCCGGGGCAGGCCGCCGCCGCCCTCGGCGCCTCGCCGTCGCAGGTGCTGCGCACCGTCACGCTGCCGGCGCTGCGCCCGGCGATCGTCGGCGCTGCCAGCATCGTCTTCCTCTTCTGCGCCACCGCCTTCGGCATCGTGCTCACCCTCGGCGGGGTCCGCCACGCGACCGTGGAGACCGAGATCTACCTCCTGACCACGACGGTCTTCGACCTCCGTGCAGCCGCCGCGCTGTCGGTGCTGCAGATCGTGGTGGTGGTCGGCCTGCTCGCATTGGCCGCCCGGCTGCGTGCGACCCCCGACCCGACGGCCCAGCGCGCGGTGACCCCGGTGCGCGCCGTGCGTCGCAGTGACGCGCCCGTCGTCGTCGCCACACTGCTGGTGCTCGGCGCGATGCTCCTGCCGATCCTCATGCTGGTGGCCGGCTCGCTCAGCGTCGGCGACGGGTGGGGGCTGGACAACTACCGCGCCCTCACGACCGCCGGCGACAACCAGGCGCTGCTGGTGCCGGTGACGACCGCGCTCGCCACCAGCCTCCGCACGGCCGTCGACGCGACGTGGATGGCGCTGCTGGTGGGCGTCCTGGTCTCGGTCATCGTCACCCGCCGCTCGCACTCGGTCGCCGAGCGTCGGGTTCGCTCGACCCTCGACGGCTTCTTCATGCTGCCGCTCGGGGTGAGCGCGGTGACGCTCGGCTTCGGGTTCCTCATCACCCTCGACCAGCCGCCGCTCGACCTGCGTGACTCGCCGCTGCTGGTGCCGATGGCGCAGGCGCTCGTGGCGCTGCCCCTCGTCGTACGCACCCTCACGCCGGTGCTCGGCGGCATCGACGACCGGCAGCGCCAGGCCGCGGCCTCCCTCGGTGCGTCGGCCTGGCGCACCCTGCTCACCGTCGACCTGCCGGTGGTGTGGAAGCCGATGCTCGCCGCGAGCGGCTTCGCCTTCGCCGCCTCGCTGGGGGAGTTCGGCGCGACGTCCTTCCTCGCCCGCGACGAGAGCCCGACGCTGCCGGTCGTGATCTTCCGGCTGATCGGCCACCCCGGCGAGATGAACTACGGCATGGCGCTCGCCGCCTCGGTCGTGCTCGCCGTCGCCACGGCCGTGGTGATGCTGGCCGTCGAGCGGCTCCGGGTGCCGGGTGTGGGAACGTTCTGATGGTGTTGAGGCTCCGGGACGTGACCGTCCGCTACGGCGACGCCGTCGCGGTCGACCCGGCCGTCGACCACGTCTCGCTCGACCTCGCTCCGGGCCAGGTGCTCGCGGTCCTCGGCCCGTCCGGCTGCGGCAAGTCCACCCTGCTGCGCGCGGTGGCCGGGCTCGAGCCGCTGTCGTCCGGCTCGATCTCGTTCGACGGCAAGGACCTCGCCGGTACGCCGACCCACAGGCGCGGCTTCGCGCTGATGTTCCAGGACGGCCAGCTCTTCGCCCACCTCACGGTCGCCCGCAACGTCGCCTACGCGCTGCGGTTGCGGCGTACGCCGTCCGCGCAGGTCGCCGTGCGGGTGCAGGAGCTGCTCGAGCTCGTCGGCCTGTCGGGCTTCGGTGACCGGCTGCCCGGCACCCTGTCCGGTGGGGAACGGCAGCGGGTCGCGCTGGCGCGGGCGCTGGCGGTCGAGCCGCGCCTGATCCTTCTCGACGAGCCGCTGTCCGCGCTCGACGCGACCCTGCGGGAGCGCCTCGCCGGCGACCTGCGCGAGATCCTCCACGCCGCCGGCACCACCGCCCTGCTCGTCACCCACGACCACGAGGAGGCCTTCGCCCTGGCCGACCGGCTGGCCGTGATGCGCGACGGGCGGGTCGTGCAGTCCGGCGACATCGACGAGGTGTGGCGCGAGCCGGTGGACGAGGACACCGCGCTCTTCCTCGGCTACGCCCGCGTGCTGCGCGACGACGCCGCCCGGCTCGTGCTGGAGGCGGCCGGTCTCGCGCCGGCGCCGGCGGTCGCCGTACGCCGCTCCGCGCTCGTCGTCGACGACGCCGGCCCGGTGCGCGCGCGGGTCGAGTCGGCCCGCGTGACGCCGGAGCAGGTGCGCCTGGTGGTGCAGGTCGAGGGCGTCGGTGCCGTCGACGCCGTCGCAGCGCTGGGCAGCCGTGTCGCCCCCGGCGACGAGGTCACGGTGCGCGTCGATGTGACACGGCTCGCGGTCCTGCCGATCACGACCGGCCCTTGACCCGTCCCTACACTGACCTCCGTGTACAGACCGGCCTATGCCCTGCTCGTGGGAGTCGCTGCCCTCATGGGCGCGCTCGCGCTGGCGGCCTCGATCGCACTCGACCGGCCGCTGGTGGACCCCGAGGGCTTCCTCGGGCCGTCGTGGCTGCGGCTGCCGCTCCTCGTCCTCGGTGCCTTCCTGCTCGACCTGCTTCCGCGGACGCTGTGGTTCTCGCGGATGAAGCCGGCGCTGATGCCCGACATCGTGCGCGAGCGGATCCGGACCCACTGGGACCGTGAGCGGATCATCCTCGTCGTGCTCGGGCTCGTGTCCTTCTACATCACCTACGTCTGCTACCGGAACCTCAAGTCCTTCCTGCCCTTCATCATGGGCGAGGACAAGTACGACCGCGAGCTGCACCTCATCGACCGCGCGCTGATGTTCGGCAACGAGCCGGCCACGATCCTGCACACCATCTTCGGCACCGGGATCTCCGCGCACTTCCTCTCCACGATCTACCTGTGGTTCCTGCCGCTCGTGCCGCTGGCGCTCGCGGCCTGGCTGGTGTGGTCGCGCAACATCACCTTCGGCTACTGGTTCGCCACCTCCCAGTGCGTGGCGTGGGCCCTCGGCACCGCGTCCTACTACGCGCTCCCGACGCTGGGCCCCGGCTTCCAGTACTCCTACCTCTACACCGACCTCGCGCCCACCGGGTCGACGGCGCTGATGGAGGCGCTGTCCTACGGACGTGACGGCGTGCTGCGCCGCGGTCTCGAGGGATCCGTGCAGTCGGTCGCGGGCTTTGCGTCCCTGCACGTCGCGATCACCCTGCTCGTCGCGCTGATGGTGCAGTACACGCTGCGGAACCGGATCCTCCACATCATCTTCTGGGCCAACTTCGCCATCACCGTCGTGGCCACCCTCTACTTCGGCTGGCACTACATCGCCGACGACCTCGCCGGCGTCGTGATCGCGCTCTTCGCCTTCTGGATCGGTGGGCTGGCCAGTGGTCAGAAGTTCGACCGGCACGGGTTGGCGTCCCACCCGACCTCCACGACCCGCCAGGTCCCCGTCGACGCCGACTGAGCGGCGTACTCGCTCGGGGCTCCCGGCGCCGTCGCGATCCCGGGGTACCCGGGGAAACCCGAGGTTCACCCCCGAAGTTTCGGGGTGGAGGCTCCAGTTCGGTGTGACAACCTCCTCCGACCACAGGTTGGCGGCAGCCTGCTCGAATGACAAACGTGTAGTTCGAAATGACAATGCTGTCATTCGTCAAGGCGACACGCCGCAACAAAGTGAAGAAGTTGAGCAAAGTGTTCCCAGTGTGACGAAAGTTCACTAGCGTGCCTCGAGTTGCCCGTGCGAAGGGGAAGTCGCACGGGCTCCATACCCCCGAGGAGCCCCCGTGCCGGACGCACCGCTCACGCCCGCCCGACGTCGTACGACGTCGCGCTGGGCCACCGCGTGCGTGCTGGTCGCCGGGCTCGCCGTCGGTGGCGGCCACGGTGTCGCCTTCGCCGACGACCACGACGGCCGCGAGGTGCCGAGCGAGGCGGACGTCACCCGCGCCGAGCAGGACGCGGCCGACAAGGGCCGCGACGTCGCAGCCGTCCAGGCCGACCTGATCCGCGCCGGCCTCGCGCTCGAGTCGGCCGGCGACACCGCAGCCCAGGCTGCGGAAGCCTTCAACGGTGCCCGCTGGCGCGCCGAGCAGGCCCGCGAGGACGCCCGCCAGGCCGAGGCCGCCGCCACCTCGGCGCGCGCCGACGTCGAGGCACAGCGTGAGCTGTACGCCGACACGGTGGTGCGGTCCTACGAGGAGGCCTCGCAGGTGCAGGGGCTCTCCGCGGTCGTGGAGGCCGACGGCATCGAGTCGCTCCTCGACCGCACGGTGACCATGGGCAACACCTCCGACGCCCTCGACAGCCAGTACGACGCCTTCGTCGCCGCCTCCGCCGTCGCCGAGGTGACGGCCACGACGGCCACCCAGGCCGCCGAGCGGGCTGCGACCGCCGAGCGCGAGGCCGAGGCGGCCCGCGACGCCGCCGAGGCCGCACAGTCGGACGCCGGGGCGCAGGCGGAGGCGATCGCGGCCACCCAGGCCGACCTGATCGCCGAGCTCGCCGAGCTCCAGGGGATCAGCGTGCGCCTGGCCGAGAAGCGCCAGAGCGCGCTTGAGGAGGCAGCGGCCGAGGCCGCCGCGGCGGCCGCCCAGGCCCAGGCGGAGGCGGACGCGCAGGCCGAGGAGCAGGCGCAGGAGGAGGCCGAGCAGGAGCCGAAGTCGACCCCGACCCCGACGCCGACCCCGACGCCGACCCCGACTTCGACGCCCACCCCCACGTCGACGCCCACCCCGACGCCGACCCCGACGCCGACGCCCACCCCGACGTCCACCCCGACGCCGACCCCGACGCCGACGCCCACCCCGACGTCCACCCCGACGCCCACCCCGACGCCGACGCCGACCCCCACCCCGGTCCCGACGCCCCCGACGCCCAGTAGCGGCGCGGACGCCGCGATCGCCCTCGCACGGGCACAGATCGGCGAGCCCTACCGCTACGGCGCCGCCGGGACGGACGCCTGGGACTGCTCCGGCCTCACCTCGGCCGCGTGGGCCGCCGGCGGCGTCTCGCTGCCGCACTACTCCGTCGCGCAGTACACCCAGTCGACCCGGATCACCGCCGCCCAGCTCGCGCCCGGAGACCTCGTCTTCTGGGGCTCCTCGAGCAGCCCGAGCTCGATCTACCACGTCGCCCTCTACATCGGCGACGGGCAGATCATCCACGCGCCCCGCACGGGACGCGACGTCAGCCAGGAGTCGATGTACTACTGGCGGGCGCCCACCTTCTTCGCGCGCCCCTAGATCGTGGGGAGGGGCGCGCGACCTACGTGACCTTGCGAGCGAACCTGGCGGCCAGCTCGCCGGGGTCGAGGTCGCCGTCGAGGACGCGCCGCGTCGGCCACGCCGAGGTGTCGATGCCGGACACCTCCTCGAAGAGCGCGAGGTCCTTGGCGTAGACCTCGGCCAGCCGGGCGAGGTCGTCGGCGGTCGGCGCCGTGCCGGGCACCTGCCCGGCCCCGGCGTGCCAGTTCTTCAGCGGCGGCACCCGCTCGAAGCGCGGCAGGTCGAGGAAGTCGGTCGTGCGGTCGACGGTGGCCTCGAAGTCGCCGAGCATCGCGCGCAGCTCCAGCAGCAGCCACTGCTGGCGGCCGAACAGCTCGAAGCCGCGCTGGAGCTGCTCGCCGTAGAAGCCGCGCGCCAGGCCGGTCATGTGCCGCCACCGCATCGTGCGTACGTCGTCGGGCACCGCGTCGGGCAGGGAGGTGTGTGGCCACTCGGTGAGGAAGTCCGGCCAGTCGGGCCACGCGAGGTTGCGCGAGCGCAGCATCACCCAGTGGGAGAACAGCCGCTCCAGCGGGTCGCGGAACACCGCGACCAGCGGCATGTCGGGGTTGTAGGCACGCATCCGCTCCAGCGCGTGCGGCCAGTAGAGGTAGGTCGGGCTCGCGTCGCCCAGCAGGCGGTGCACCCGCGCGCGCCGCGGGGCGGTGTAGTCGGCGGCGTAGTCCGGCGACGACCAGTCCACGGTCTCGTCGTCGAAGTAGTGCCGCTCCTTGTCGGGTGCCTGGCACACGAGCGGGTGCTGGTTGAGCGTCACCGCGAGCGTCGACGTGCCGCCCTTCTGCACGCCGACGACGGCGAAGTTGTAGGCCATCACGCCCAGCGGGTCGCCCGGAGGGGTGGCATCGGACACGTTCATCGCGGTGAACCTACCGTCCGGACTACTTTGGGCGGTATGGCCACCGACCAGGTCCCGCCGATCGCGGACGAGATGCCCACGCCTCTGCCCGAGACAGCCACCCCGGAGCGGGTCGAGGGCGACGCCGTCCACGCCGACGACCGCGGCTACCGCCAGCCGGACGTCGACGTCGACGCGCTGCGCGTCCTGCTCGACGGCCGCTACCGCGAGGTCCGCGACCTGGTGCGTGCCAACCTCGCCGAGCACGCGCAGGTCCTCCTCGACGAGGAGCAGATGAGCACCGCGGACTTCCGCGAGCGCGTGAAGGACGTCGTGGTGATGATGGCCGGGACGGGCCAGACCGGCATGGGATTCCCCGAGGAGTACGGCGGTGGCGGCGACATCGGCGCCTCGATCGCCGCCTTCGAGACCCTCGCCTACGGCGACCTGTCGGTGCTGGTGAAGGTCGGCGTGCAGTTCGGCCTCTTCGGCGGCGCGATCCTGCAGCTCGGCACGAAGACCCACCACGACGCCCACCTCGCCGACCTCGTCACCGGTCGCACGATGGGCTGCTTCGCGATGACCGAGACCGGCCACGGCTCCAACGTGCAGGCGCTCGGCACCGTCGCGACGTACGACGTCGAGGCGCAGGAGTTCGTCATCACGACCCCCGACGACGCGAGCCGCAAGGACTACATCGGCAACGCTGCCGCCCACGCCGAGCTCGCGGTCGTCTTCGCGCAGCTCGAGGTCGGCCGGGGGGAGGAGGTCGAGCGCCACGGCGTGCACGCCTTCGTCGTCCCGATCCGCGACGGCGGACGGGTGCTGGACGGCGTACGGATCGAGGACTGCGGGCCCAAGATGGGCCTCAATGGCGTCGACAACGGCCGGCTCTGGTTCGACGGCGTCCGCGTCCCGCGCACCGCGCTGCTCAACCAGTTCGCCGAGGTCACGCCCGAGGGCCGCTACCTCTCGCCGATCGACAACCCCAACAAGCGCTTTTTCACCATGCTCGGCACCCTCGTGCAGGGCCGGGTGTGCGTCGGCGGCGCGGGCATCAACGCCGCCAAGGTCGCGCTGACGATCGCCACCCGCTACGCCGTGCGACGCCGGCAGTTCGAGGCGGTCTCGCCCGACGAGGAGCAGGTGCTCCTCGACTACGGCATGCACCAGCGCCGCCTGCTGCCGCTCATCGCGCGGACGTACGCCCTCCACTTCGCGCAGGAGGTCGTCGCCGGGCAGCTGCACGAGGTGTTCTCCGGCCCCGGCCCGACGGACGAGAACAGCGACGAGCACGGGCGCCGGATGCTGGAGTCGCGCGCGGCCGGCACCAAGGCGCTCGGCACCTGGCACGCCACCCGCACGATCCAGGAGTGCCGCGAGGCGTGCGGCGGTGCCGGCTACCTCAGCGAGAACCGCTTCGCCGCGCTCAAGGCCGACACGGACGTCTTCACCAGCTTCGAGGGCGACAACCACGTCCTGCTGCAGCTCGTGGCCAAGGGCCTGCTCACCGACTACGCCGGCGAGTTCGAGGACATGGACCAGCTCGGCATGGCGCGCTTCGTGGCCGGTCTGGCCGTGGAGACCGTCGTCGAGCGCACCGCGGTGCACAAGCTGGTCCAGTCGGTGCGCGACCTGCTGCCCGGCGGCGACACGTGGGACCAGGAGGCCGGGCTGCTCGACCCCAACTACCAGCTGGCCATGCTGCGCTTCCGCGAGGAGCACATGATCGGCGGCGTCGCCCGCCGCCTCAAGCGCGGCATCGACCAGGGGATGAACCCCGGTGCGGTCTTCTCCCGGGTGCAGGACCACGTCATCGCCGCGGCGCGCGCCCACACCGAGCGCCTGGTGCTGGAGGCCTTCATCGCGAAGACGGCGGCCTTGCCCGACGGCGACCTCAAGGTGGCGCTCAACCTGCTGTGCGACCTGCACGCGCTGACCACGATCGAGGCCGACCGGGCCTGGTTCATGGAGCACGGCCGGTTGTCCAGCACCCGCTCCAAGGCGATCAGCCGCGAGGTCAACGCGCTGTGCCGCAAGGTCCGCCCGCTCGCCGTCGACCTGGTCGACGCGTTCGGAGTGCCCGAGGAGATGCTCCGCAGCCCCGAGCTGCTCGCCTGGGGCGAGTGAGGTGAGGATCCCGGGTCTCGGCGGCTGGAGCGAGGACCCGCTGTGGTCCTACGTCTACCCCCGGCTCGTCGACTCCGGCCCGCTCGGTCGCGCCGCCTGGCGCGCCGGGATGGGCAGCGACCTCGCGCTGCTCCACGACGCCGCCGCCGAGATCGGCGCGCTGCCCGCGGGCTCCCGGGTCCTCGACGTGCCGACCGGGTCCGGCGTCGCGCTGCGCGGGGTGCGCCCCGGCCAGGGATCGAGGTCGTGGCCGCCGACATCTCCACCACCATGCTCGCCCGGGCGAGCGCCACCGCGAGGCGGCTCGGCGTGGCCGACCAGGTCACCCCGACTCTGGCCGACGTCGGGGACCTGCCGTTCGAGGACGCCACCTTCGACCTCGTCGTGTCCTTCACCGGGCTGCACTGCTTCCCCGACCCACGACGCGCGATCGAGGAGGTGGTGCGCGTGCTGGCGCCGGGTGCGGCACTGACGGGCAGCTCGCTCTTCACCGACACCGGTCTTCGCTGGGTCCCGCTGCGCGTCGCCGGCACCCGTGCCGGAGTCCTGGGGCCGATGTGCACCTCGACCGAGGCGCGCCGCTGGCTGCGCGAGGCCGGCTGCGACGAGGTCGAGCTCGCGCTCCACGGTGCGCTGGGCTACTTCCGCGCCGTCCGCGCGGCATGATCAGGACATGACCTTCGGAGGACTTCCCACCCGGTGGGAGCCCGCTGGCACGAGCCGCGGTCTCGCGCTCGTCGCGCCCGGTCGGGCCTACCCACCCTCCGCGCCGCTGCTCGACGTCGCCCGGGTCGCGCTGCTGCAGCACGGGTTCACCGTCCAGCAGCTGTGGTGGGACTCCACCTCCCGCGGCGACGAGGAGCCCGAGCCGTGGGTGCGCCGACACGTCGAGGCGGCGCTCGCGGCAGAGGACGCCGACCACGTCGTGGTGGTCGGCAAGTCCCTCGGCACCCGCGCTGCGTCGTACGCCGCCGAGCGCGGCCTCGACGCGGTCTGGTTCACCCCGCTGCTCGTCGACCCGGCCGTGGCCGAGGCCGTCGCCGCCAACCCCGGCCGGCAGCTGCTGGTCGGTGGGCTGGCCGACGAGCTCTGGGACGCGGCGATCGCGCGCGAGCTCGCCGACAACGGCTGCTCGGTCCTGGAGGTCCCCGATGCCGACCACGGCATGGGCACCTCCGACGCCGTGCGCACCGCCGAGGTCCACCTCGAGGTGGCGCGCGCGGTCCACGCCTTCCTGTCACGGATCTAGGCCGGCCGGTGTCTTGATGTCGTCCCCGTCCGGCCCACCCCAGGAGATGACATGCCCAGCAAGTTCCGGATCCCCCCGGCCCGCCTCGACGGCGCCTACGGAGCGCTCATGACCCGCGTCGCGCGACGGATGTGGGGCGAGGTGCCCGACAACGCCCGCGTCCTGTGGCATCACAAGCCGGTGATGCGGGCGGTCTTCGGCTTCGAGCAGAAGGTCGCGCGCTGGTCGGCGCTCGACCCCCACCTCAAGGCGTACGCCGAGATGGCGAGCGCGGGCGTGATCGGCTGCTCGTGGTGCCTGGACTTCGGCTACTTCATGGCCCACACCCGGGGCCTCGACGAGGCCAAGGTGCGCGAGGTGCCGCGCTGGCGCGACGCGGACGTCTTCTCCGACCTCGAGCGCGAGGTGATGGCGTACGCCGAGGCGATGACCGTGACGCCGCCGGAAGTCACCGACGAGATGGTGGCGAGCCTGGACCGCCAGCTCGGTCACCCCGCGGTCGTCGAGCTGACCATGATGGTGGCGGTGGAGAACGAGCGCTCGCGCTTCAACTCGGCGATGGGCCTGGCCAGCCAGGGCTACAGCGACGTGTGCGCGCTCCCGCTGGCCGTGGCGGGAGAGGAGCCGGCCAGCCGATGAGCACCGAGCACCTCCTGGCCCACCGCAACCTGCTCTTCACTGTCGCCTACGAGATGCTCGGCTCGGCCGCCGACGCCGAGGACGTGGTCCAGGAGGTGTGGCTGCGCTGGGTCGACGTCGACATCGAGCAGGTGCGCGACCCGCGCGCCTACCTGGTGCGGATGACGACCCGGCTCGCGCTCAACCGCCTGCGCACCCTCGCGCGGCGTCGCGAGGACTACGTCGGCACCTGGCTGCCCGAGCCGGTGCTGACCTCGCCCGACGTGGCGCAGGACGTCGAGCTCGCCGACAGCGTCTCGACCGCGATGCTGCTGGTGCTGGAGACCCTGCCGCCCTCGGAACGGGCGGTGTTCGTGCTGCGCGAGGTCTTCGACGTGCCGTACGCCGAGATCGCCGAGGCGGTCGGCAAGTCCGAGCCGGCCGTGCGGCAGGTCGCCAGCCGCGCGCGAGCCCACGTGGCCGAGCGCCGCCCGCGGTCCTCGGTGAGCACCGCCGAGCGCGACGCGGTCATCGAGCGGTTCCGCGCGGCCACCGAGACCGGCGACCTCCAGGGCCTGATGGACGTGCTGGCCCCCGACATGGTGCTGATGACCGACGGGGGCGGCAAGGTCCAGGCGGCTCTCAACCCGATCCGCGGGCGCGACAAGGTGCTGCGCTTCCTCGCCGGCGTCACGCCCGACGCGCTCGAGCTCGAGCCGGTGTGGCTCAACGGGTCGCCGGGCATCCAGTTCGTGGTCGACGGTCAGCGCGACGGGGTCGGCACCATGCTCGTCGAGGACGGCGTCGTCACGCGGCTGTTCCTCGTGCGCAACCCCGACAAGCTCGGGGCGGTCGGCACGGAGGTCGGCCTGGGCCGGTGAGGCCCGGGCCGGAGGCTCAGGCGTCCTCGCCGAGGCTCTCGTCGGCGATGTTGTCGAGGTCGTTGCCGTGGCCCTCGGTCTTGAAGCGCTCGAAGGAGGCGTGGACCTCCTCCTCGGCCTCGACGCGGCCGACCCAGTCAGCGCCCTCGACGGACTTGCCGGGCTCGAGGTCCTTGTAGACCTCGAAGAAGTGCTGGATCTCGAGGCGGTCGTACTTGGAGACGTGGTTGATGTCGCGCAGGTGCTCCAGGCGCGGGTCGTGCGCGGGCACGCACAGGACCTTGTCGTCGCCGCCGGCCTCGTCGGTCATGCGGAACATGCCGATCGCCCGGCACTCGATGAGGCAGCCCGGGAAGGTCGGCGACTGCAGGATCACGAGCGCGTCGAGCGGGTCGCCGTCCTGGCCGAGGGTGTTCTCGATGAAGCCGTAGTCGGCCGGGTAGGCGGTCGAGGTGAAGAGCATGCGGTCCAGTCGGATGCGCCCGGTCTCGTGGTCGACCTCGTACTTGTTGCGCTCACCCTTGGGGATCTCCACCAGCACGTCGAACGTCAGCACGTCTTCCTCCACACTCTCCGGCACGCCTTCGGGCCCAGTTCATGATCGGGCCCGAGATCGAGCCCCCGTCGCGCCCGGCACTCACCCGACGCGTTGTCTGGGGGCAGTGTCGCGCACAATGGCCCCGATGCGCGAAGCGAGAGGGTCGAAACGTCGGGGACGTGACGTACGCCACTCCGGTGGAGGGTTCGTCCGCAACTGGCTGCCGCCGCTGCTCGTCGTCGCGCTGCTCGCCAGCGGCCTGGCCGCCTACCGCTTCGAGTGGGGCCAGCGCTACCTGCCCTGGCTGGCTGCCGACCCGGCGACCGAGCCCGAGCAGGTGCTCCTCCCTGCGGGGCTCGACCTCCCGGAGTGGTCCGCGCCGATCGCTCCCACCGCGGTCGACGACGCGGCAGCAGCGGTCGTGCCGGACCGCGTCGCCTCCGCCCTGCGCGCGGACCTGGCCGACCCCGACCTCGGCCGGCACGTCGTCGGCGCGGTGTCGTCGCTCGCCCCCGGCTCCGAGCCCTGGACGTCGGGTGACGGACGCTTCCTCCCCGCCTCGACCACCAAGCTGCTCACCGTGGGCGCCGCGCTGGAGACCCTCGGCCCCGACCACACCTTCACGACCCGCGTGGTGCGCGGGGACTCGCCCCGCGAGGTGGTGCTGGTCGGCGGGGGAGACCCGCTGCTGGCCAGCAGGCCGCTCACGGTCGCCGAGGCCGCGACGGCGTACCCCACCCGCGCCGACGTCGCCACCCTGGCCCTCGAGGTCGCGGACGCCCTGGGCGGCGCCGGGCGGGTGCGCGTGCGCTACGACGACAGCCTCTTCACCGGCCCCACCGACAACCCCGCGTGGCGCCGCGACTACGTCCCCGACGACATCGTCAGCCCGATCACCGCGCTGATGGTCGACGGTGGCGTGGCCCCCGACGGGCTCTCGCGCTCCGACGACCCGTCCCTGGCCGCCGCCGACGCCTTCGCCGAGGCGCTGCGTGCCGCCGGCCTGCGGGTGGCCGACGAGCCCCGTCGCGACGTCGTACGCCCCGGGGCGGAGCAGCTCGCCGCCGTCGAGGGTGCGCCGCTGGCCCAGGTCGCCGAGCGCGTCCTCGACGTCAGCGACAACGAGGGCGCCGAGGTCCTGGCGCACCACGTCGGCATCGCCACGTCCGGCACCGGCTCCTTCGAGGCAGGGGCGGCCGGCGTGCTGGCGACGCTGGACGGGCTCGGCATCGACGTGTCCGGCGACGAGGTGTACGACGGCTCGGGCCTCTCGCGGCGCAACCGGATCTCCACCTCGACGGTGCTCGGCCTCCTCCAGGAGGCCGCCGACCCCGACTCTGCCGCGCTGCGCACCCTGGTCACGGGGCTTCCGGTCGCCGGGTTCACCGGCTCCCTGACCTACCGCTTCGACGAGGGCCCCACCCTCGCCCGCGGCCTGGTGCGGGCCAAGACCGGCACCCTCACCGGGGTCCACGCGCTCGCCGGGATCGCCGTCGACCGCGACGGCGTGCCGCTCGCGTTCGTGCTCGCCGCCGACAAGGTCGCGCCGGAGGACAGGTACGACGCCCAGGACGCGCTCGACCGGGCGGCGGGCTCGCTCGCGACCTGCCGCTGCTCGCGCACCCCCGGCTAGGGTCGTGGAATGAACCTCGTCGACTGGGACTTCGCCGTGACCGTCGGGTCGAAGGTGGCGGGCCCCGGGCCCGAGGTCAGCGCCGAGGAGGCGGCCGCCGCCGTGCTGGAGCTGCGTGAGGGCGCGGAGCGCTCGACGCCGCTGGTGCGCGAGTTCACCGGCCTCCACGCCGCCGCTGCCACCGCCCCGGTGCTCGTGGTCGACCGCGCGGGCTGGCTGCGGGCCAACGCCGACGGCTTCGCCACGATCCTCGCGCCCATCGTCGACAAGCTCACCGAGAAGAAGGGCCCGCCCTCGGCGATCGCCGAGGCCATCGGCTCCCGCGTGACCGGTGCCGAGGTGGGGCTGATGCTCGGCTTCCTCGGCTCGAAGGTGCTCGGCCAGTTCGACCCGTTCTTCGCCCCGCACGGCCGCCTGCTGCTCGTGGCGCCCAACATCGTCCACGTCGAGCGCGAGCTGTCCGCCGACCCGACCGACTTCCGGCTGTGGGTGTGCCTGCACGAGGAGACCCACCGGGTGCAGTTCACCGCCAACCCGTGGCTGGGCGACCACCTGCTCGCCCAGATGCACGCGGTGGCCGACACCATCGAGCCGAGCGCCCTGCTCGACGGCCTGCGCCGCGGGGCGGAGTCGATCCGCAGCGGCAACGGCAGCGTGCTCGACCTCGTCTCCTCGCCCGAGCAGAAGGAGATCCTCGACCGGGTCACCGGGGTGATGTCGCTGCTCGAGGGCCACGCCGACGTGGTGATGGACGGCGTCGGTCCCTCGGTGATCCCGTCCGTGGCCGAGATCCGCAAGAAGTTCAACCAGCGCCGCAAGGGCGCCGGCAGCCTCGACAAGCTGCTGCGCCGGCTCCTGGGCCTCGACGCCAAGATGGCCCAGTACCGCGACGGCGCGGTCTTCGTGCGCCACGTCGTCGACAAGGTCGGCATGGAGGAGTTCAACGCCGTGTGGACCGGCCCGGAGACGCTGCCGTCCAAGGCCGAGATCACCGACCCCGACGCGTGGGTCGCCCGCGTGCTGTGACCCTCCACCCGTCGATCGCGGCGGTCCGGCTCCCGGTCCGCCACGCCCTGTCGGTCCTCGAGCCCGGCGACGTCGTCGCCGTGGCGTGCAGCGGCGGCGCGGACTCGCTCGCGCTCGCCTCGGCAGCGGTCTTCGAGGGCCACAAGCTGGCCCTGCGCGTCGTCGGCGTCACGGTCGACCACGGGCTCCAGCCGGGCTCGGCCGCCCAGGCCGACCGTGTGGTCGCCCAGCTCGCCGGGCTGGGGGTCGACGAGACGCTGACCGCGCGCGTGCAGGTCGACACCGCTGCCGGGACGGGACCGGAGGCCGCCGCCCGGGAGGCGAGGTACGCCGTCCTCGAGCAGGTCGCCGAGCACCTCGGCGCACGGGTGGTGCTGCTCGGGCACACCCTGGACGACCAGGCCGAGACCGTGCTCCTCGGCCTGGCCCGCGGCTCGGGCGGGCGCTCGCTGCAGGGCATGCGGCCCGGCTTCGGCGTCTTCGTGCGTCCACTGCTCGGCGTACGCCGTGACGACACCGTCACCGCCTGCCAGGTGGAGGGCCTCGACGTCTGGGACGACCCGCACAACCACGACCCGGGCTACACCCGGGTCCGCGTGCGCGAGCGGGTGCTGCCGGTGCTCGAGGCCGAGCTCGGCCCCGGTGTCGCCGCCGCGCTGGCGCGCACGGCCGAGCAGCTGCGCGACGACACGGCGTTGCTCGACGACCTGGCGACCGAGGCCCTGGCGGAGGCCCGACGCGACGGCGCGCTCGACGCCGCCTGGCTGGCCGCGGTGCCTCCCGCGCTCCGGCGCCGTGCGCTCCGCCGGGCGACGCTCGACGCCGGCTCGCCACCGTCCGAGCTCACCCGCGACCACGTGCTCGCGGTCGACGCGCTCCTCACCGGCTGGCGCGGCCAGAAGTGGATCGACCTCCCCGGCCCGCTGCGGGCGCTGCGGCGTGACGGGCTGCTGGTGTTCGAGCGTCCCTGAGCCCCCGCTGGGTCCGCCCCGCTGGATTTCCACTCGAGCGAGTGGAAGTCCTTCGCCGGTCGAGCGTGGACGGCCCGTCTATCACCTGAACTTCCGCTCGTGGGAGTGGAAGTCCATCGGCGGGACCGCGGCGGTGCCTGTGGATGACGTACGCCGTCCCGGCCCGGTTGTGGGCACGCTGGACCGATGCACCGCAACCGCCCCTTCGACCGGCGCCAGCCGTTTCCCAGGTTCCGGGCGCTCCAGGCGGGCCTGCCGCGTTCGGTGGTCGACTCTCCGGCCTTCCGGCGCCTCCTGCACGGGGTGATCGTCGACGCGGACGTCCCCGACTCCGCCGTGCTGAGGGTCAAGGCTGCCCTCGCCTGCTTCTTCGACGACGCGCACGCCAGCCATGCCTCGGCTGCCCGCGTCTGGGGCGTGCCGGTGAAGACCCGTCCGGGGGAGCACGTCAGCGTGCCCGAGGATGGTCAACGCCTGCGACGTGCGGGCGTCACCAGCCACCACCGACCCGACGCCGCGGTGGTCGTACGCCGGGGGGTGCGGGTGTCCGTCCTCACCGACCTCTTCGTCGAGCTCGCAGAGGAGCTCGCGCTGGTCGAGCTCGTGGTCGCGGGCGACTGGATGGTGCGTCGCCACGGCGTACGGCTCGCCGACCTCCGACGCGTCACGCGAGACGCTCCCGGACGCGCGGGCGCCCTCGCCCGCAGGGCGGCGGGCCACGTGCGCGCCCGCGTCGACTCGCCGATGGAGTCGCGGCTGCGGATGCTGATCGTGCTCGCCGGCATCCCCGAGCCCCGCGTCAACATGAGCGTGCACGACGTCGACGGGCAACCGGTGCGGCGGTTCGACCTCAGCTGGCCGGAGGTGCGCGTGATCGTGGAGTACGACGGTCGCCACCACGTGGAGCGGGTCGAGCAGTGGGAGTCCGACCTCGTGCGGCGCGAGGAGATCGACGATGAGGGATGGCGGATCCTCGTGGTCGTCGCATCGGGCATCTACGTCGACCCCGGGCGTACGGTCGAGCGCGTGCACGGCCTGCTCCGCGCGCGTGGCCTCGAGGGACTGCCCGAGCGGCCGAGCCCGGACTGGCGCCCGCACTTCCCGGGTCGGGAGCCGGCCTGAACTTCCGCCCGTACGAGTGGAAATGCATCGTCGGCCGGGCGTGCAATGGGTCATCCGAGACGCGAACTTCCGCGCGTACGAGTGGAAATGCATCGGGTGGGGACCGCGCACCCGGACCGGCGCCCTAGGCTGCGTCCATGGACTCGTCCCACGTGGAGCACGACCTGGTCAACGTCCTCTTCACCGAGGCCCAGATCCAGCAGAGGCTGGGTGAGATGGCCCTCCAGATCACCGAGGACTACGCCGGTCGCGACCTGCTCGTGGTCGGCGTCCTGCGCGGCGCGGTGATGGTGATGGCCGACCTCGCGCGGTCGATGCCCGTTCACCTGGAGATGGACTGGATGGCGGTGAGCTCCTACGGCTCCGGCACCAAGTCCAGCGGTGTCGTGCGGATCCTCAAGGACCTCGACACCGACATCAGCGGTCGCGACGTGCTGATCGTCGACGAGATCATCGACACCGGCCTCACGCTCAGCTGGCTGGTCAACAACCTCTCCAGCCGCAACCCGGCGAGCGTCGAGATCGCCACCCTCCTGCGCAAGCCGGAGGCCCTGTCGATGCCGGTGGAGCCGAAGTACGTCGGCTGGGACATCCCCAACGAGTTCGTCGTCGGCTACGGCCTCGACTACCGCGAGCGCTACCGCAACCTGCGCGACATCGGCACCCTCGCACCCCACGTCTACTCCTGAGCGGGCCGCGTGCAGCGCTCCGCTTCACCCTGCCTGAAACAATGGGCGCCCGAGCGGCCTGTAGCGTCGCCCCACCAACTCCGAACCGGTGAAAGTTACCTGTGAAGCGCATATTCAAGGGTCCCTGGCTGTGGATCGTCCTGTCCGCCTTCGCGGTGCTGCTGGCGATCCAGTTCCTCGCGCCCAGTGACGGCTACGACGAGGTCGACACCTCCACCCTGGCCTCCTACATCGAGGAGGGCTCGGTCGAGGAGATCGAGTTCAACGGCGCCGACTTCGAGATCCAGGCCACGCTCGACGCCGGCACCCGCGACGCCGGCGACAAGGTCGTCGCGCAGTACGTCGACGGTCAGCAGGAGGGCCTGCTGTTCGCCGTCGACGAGCAGGTCGAGGCCGGCACGATCGAGTCGTCCAACTCGACGGTCCCCAAGCCGAGCTTCCTCGGCTCGCTGCTGGCGACCCTGCTGCCCTTCGCGCTGATCATCCTGCTGTTCATCTTCTTGATGAACCAGGCCCAGGGCGGTGGCGGACGCGGCGTGATGCAGTTCGCCAAGTCCAAGGCCAAGCTGATCACCAAGGACATGCCGAAGACGACCTTCAGCGACGTCGCCGGCTGCGAGGAGGCGATCGAGGAGCTCGGCGAGATCAAGGAGTTCCTCACCGACCCGGCCAAGTTCCAGGCCGTCGGCGCCAAGATCCCCAAGGGCGTCCTGCTCTACGGCCCTCCCGGCACCGGCAAGACGCTGCTGGCGCGAGCGGTGGCCGGCGAGGCGGGCACCCCGTTCTACTCGATCTCCGGCTCCGACTTCGTCGAGATGTTCGTCGGCGTCGGCGCCTCCCGGGTGCGCGACCTGTTCGAGCAGGCCAAGGAGAACGCCCCGGCCATCGTCTTCATCGACGAGATCGACGCCGTCGGTCGCCACCGCGGCGCCGGCATGGGTGGCGGGCACGACGAGCGCGAGCAGACCCTCAACCAGCTGCTCGTCGAGATGGACGGCTTCGACGTGCGCGGCGGGGTCATCCTCATCGCTGCGACGAACCGCCCCGACGTGCTCGACCCCGCGCTGCTGCGCCCGGGTCGCTTCGACCGCCAGATCCAGGTCGACGCCCCCGACCTCAACGGGCGTCACCAGATCCTCAAGGTGCACTCGCGCGGCAAGCCGATCGCGCAGGACATCGACCTGCTGAGCATCGCGCGCCGCACGCCCGGCTTCACCGGTGCCGACCTCGCCAACGTGCTCAACGAGGCCGCGCTGCTCACCGCGCGCACCAACGAGAAGCTGATCACCGACGAGGCCCTCGACGAGGCGATCGACCGCGTCATCGCCGGCCCCCAGCGTCGTACGCGCCTGATGAGCGAGCGCGAGAAGCTCATCACCGCCTACCACGAGGGCGGCCACGCCCTGGTCGCCGCGGCGCTGCCCGGCACCGACCCGGTGCACAAGGTCACGATCCTGCCGCGTGGCCGCGCGCTGGGCTACACGATGGTGCTGCCCGACCGCGACAAGTACTCCCAGACCCGCAGCGAGATGCTCGACTCCCTCGCCTACATGCTCGGCGGGATGGCCGCGGAGGCGCTGATCTTCCACGACGTCACCTCCGGTGCCGGCAACGACATCGAGAAGGCGACCGGTCTGGCCCGGGCGATGGTCACCCAGTACGGCATGACGGAACGCCTCGGCGCGGTCAAGCTCGGCGACAACAACTCCGAGCCGTTCCTGGGCCGCGACATGGGCCACACGCGCAACTACTCCGAGGAGACGGCTGCCGCGGTCGACGGGGAGATCAAGAAGCTGCTGGGGCACGCCCACCAGGAGGCCTTCGAGATCCTCGAGAACAACCGCGACGTCCTCGACGCCCTGGTGCTCGCGCTGCTCGACAAGGAGACCCTCGACAAGGCGGAGATCGCCGAGATCTTCGAGGCGCTCAACCGCCGTCCCGCGCGTCCCGCGTGGACCGGCTCGCCCGAGCGGCTGCCGTCGACGATCCCGCCGGTCGACATCCCGCAGGAGATCCGCGACCGGGTCAACGCCAACGCCTCCGCCCAGGAGGAGGAGACCCGGGGCGGTGCGATCCTGACCCCGCCGGGTGCCGGTGGCGACGTCCACGGCGGCCCCGAGCTGGGCCCCGACGCGCCGACCCCGCCGTCGCCGGAGGCACGATGACCGATCCGATCACGGTGCCGGAGCGCGCGCCCGAGGACGTCCCGGACTTCGACCACGAGCGCGCCGAGGCCGCCGTGCGCGAGCTGCTCCACGCGATCGGTGAGGACCCCGACCGCGAGGGCCTGCGCGAGACCCCGGCCCGCGTCGCCCGGGCGTACGCCGAGCTGACGCAGGGCCTGCGCCAGACCGCGCACGACGTCCTCACCACCACCTTCGACCTCGGCCACGAGGAGATGGTGCTGGTGCGCGACATCGAGCTGTGGTCGATGTGCGAGCACCACCTCGTGCCGTTCACCGGCGTGGCGCACGTCGGCTACATCCCCGCCGAGACCGGCAAGATCACCGGCCTGTCCAAGCTGGCCCGGCTCGTCGACGTCTACTCCAAGCGCCCGCAGGTCCAGGAGCGGCTCACCACGCAGGTCGCCGACTCCCTCATGGAGATCCTCGAGGCGCGCGGCGTGATCGTGGTGATCGAGGCCGAGCACCTCTGCATGACGATGCGCGGCGTGAAGAAGGCCGGGGCCCGCACCATCACCTCCGCGGTCCGCGGCGCGTTCCTCACCCACCAGGCGACCCGGGCCGAGGCGATGGCGCTGATCCACTCAGGCACCAGGTGATCGAGGGCACCGCCCCCCACGCTCCCCGGGTCATGGGGATCGTCAACGTCACCCCCGACTCCTTCTCCGACGGCGGCCGCTACGACACCACCGAGCGTGCCGTGGGCCACGGCCACGCGCTGATCGCCGAGGGTGCCGACCTGCTCGACATCGGGGGCGAGTCCACCCGACCCGGCGCGACCCGCCCGCTCGTCGCGGAGGAGCTCGACCGTGTGGTTCCCGTGATCCGCGAGCTCGCCGGTGGCGGGGCGGTCGTGTCGGTCGACACGATGCGCGCCGAGGTCGCCGAGGCGGCGCTCGGGGCGGGAGCCACGATCGTCAACGACGTCTCCGGGGGACTGGCCGACCCGCGGATCCTCGAGGTCGTCGCGATGGCCGGTGCGACCTACGTCGCGATGCACTGGCGCGCCCACGCCGACCGGATGCGGGACTTCACCGACTACTCCCCGGACGGCGTCGTGGCGACCGTGCGCCGCGAGCTGGCCGAGCGCCTCGCTGCGGCCGAGGCGGCCGGGATCCCGCGCGAGCGGATCGTCCTCGACCCCGGCCTGGGCTTCGCCAAGGAGCCGCACCACAACTGGGAGCTGCTGGCCCACCTCGACGTGCTGCGCGACCTCGGCTGCCCGCTGCTGGTCGGCGCGAGCCGCAAGTCGTTCCTCGGCGCCCTGCTGGCCGCCGACGGCGTCCCCCGCCCGGTCGACGGCCGCGAGCACGCCCACGCCGCGCTGGTCGCCGTGCTGGCCGGCCGCAGCGTCGACGTGCTCCGCGTGCACGACGTACGCGCCACGCGCGACGCGCTGGCCGTGGCGGCCGCGATGGGCGTACGCCGCGAGGACGAGCCCCACCTGCTGACCTACAGGAGCGACGAGACATGACCGACGAGCTGTCCGTGAAGGGCATCGAGTGCTTCGCCCACCACGGTGTCTTCGACTTCGAGAAGCGCGAGGGCCAGGTCTTCGTCGTCGACCTCGTGCTCGGCATCGACACCCGCCGGGCGGCCGCCTCCGACGACCTCGAGGACACCGTGAACTACGGCTCCCTCACCCTGGACGTGAAGGCTGCAGTGGAGCGCGACCCGGTCGACCTGATAGAAACCGTCGCTCAACGCATCGCCGATGTGTGCCTGTTGGACTCTCGTGTTGAATGGGCGCGAGTCACGCTCCACAAACCTGATGCACCCATCGACGCGACGTACTCGGACGTCGCGCTGACGATCACCAGAACGCGAGGCAACGCTCATGACTGAGACTCCCAACCCCAACATCGTGGACACCGACTCCCTCACCGGAGAGATGCACCCGATCCGGCGGGTGGTGGTGGCTCTCGGATCCAACCTCGGGGAGCGGATGGCCACGCTGCAGGGCGCGGTCGAGGCGCTCGCCGACACCCCCGACTTCTTCGTCACCGGCGTCTCCCCGGTCTACGAGACCGACCCGGTGGACGCCCCCGAGGGCTCCGGCCCCTACCTCAACGCCGTCCTGCTGGCCGACACCACGCTGCCGGCCGCGCGCCTGATGGAGCGCGCGCTGGCGATCGAGGACGCCTTCGAGCGCGAGCGCGGCGAGGTCCGCAACGCGCCCCGCACCCTCGACGTAGACCTCATCGTGGTGGGCGACCGCCGCTCCAACGAGGACTTCCTGCGCCTGCCGCACCCGCGCGCCCACGAGCGTGCCTTCGTGCTCCAGCCGTGGCACGACCTCGAGCCCGACGCCGTCTTCCCCGAGCGCGGACCGATCGCCGACCTCCTCGGCACCACCGACGCCACCGGGGTGCGCAAGCGCGAGGACCTCGCGCTCGAGGTCGGGTGAGGGACCCCGAGCCCGAGGAGGAGCGCCCGGAGCCGCGAGGCACCCTGCGCCCCACCTCGGCGGGCGCCCTGACGGCCCTGGCGGTCGTCGGTCTCGTCGCGGGGTGGGCACTGCACCCGCTCATGGAGCGGGTCGTGGGGCGCGCGCCCCTGGTGTCGTGGGCGCAGGCCCTCGCCCTCGTGCTGGTGGCCGCGATCATGTCGTTCGTCGCGTGGCACACCTGGCAGACCGTGCAGGTGCGGGGGCAGCGACTCGAGCCCCACCGCTCGGTGAACCGGCTCGTCCTCGCCCGGGCGTGCGCGCTGGCCGGCGCGCTCGTGACCGCCGGCTACGTCGGCTACGCGGTCAGCTGGCTGGGCGACGAGTCCGCGCTGGCGGACCGTTGGATCGTCCGCTCGGTCGTCGCCGCGCTCGGTGCGGCGGGCGTGATGCTCGCCTCGCTGGTGCTGGAGCGTGCGTGTCGCACCGACGGGGGCCGACCGCGGCCCTAGTCTGGCCGCATGTCCTCCCAGCAGCCTCAGCAGTCACAGGCGTCCCGCACCCCGGCTCGTCGTCGCCAGCGCAGCACGCGCCTGGTCGTGGCCGTGGCCCTGCTCGCCGTCTCCGCCGCGATCGTCCTCGGCGCCGTCGCGTCGTCGTCGGCCGGCCTCACCGCCGTCGCTGCTGTCCTCGCCGTGGTCCTCGGTGCCGCCGCGACCCGCATCACGCACTCCGAGGTGATGCAGGCCCGCCGCGACGCCGCGCGCGACCGTGCCGAGCAGGCCCAGGAGTACCGCGCCCTCACCGAGCGGCGTACGGCCGAGTCCGCGGTCTTCGCCGCCGACATGCGCCGCAAGATCCTCGAGCGCGAGGAAGCCATCGACGTGCTCGAGCGGGCCCTGTCGTCGGCGCAGAAGAACGCCGCCGAGCAGACGCTCAAGCGCGGCCAGGAGGCCCGCCGTGCCGACGCCGCCGACGCCGGCCGCGAGGCCGCCGAGCGTGGTCGCGACGAGGCCGAGACCCGCGCCGCCGAGGCGATCGTCATCATCGCCGAGCTCGAGGCCGAGATCGACGTCGTGCGCGCCGAGCTCGACTCGCTGCGCGCCGCGGCTGCGCGCCGCAACCACCGCAGCGCCTGATCCACCTCGGCCCCTTGTCCTGGGGCGGTGAGTGAGACATCTTTTCAGCGCGGTGGCGTCAAGCGGTCGTTGCAACTTTTGGTCATGCTGCTTGATGCTCGAGTAGTTGATTGAGTGCCTGTGCTGGCGTGCGCATCTCGAGGGTGGGTCGGGGTCTGGCGTTGAGTGCGTCCGATGCCTGCTGGAGGTGCTCGACCGT
>CAFBMW010000012.1_pt1 | contig 92653 bp, 91 predicted proteins | sample 7269061 | NCBI WGS metagenome assembly CAFBMW01 (sample SAMEA6814074, study PRJEB35770) | uncultured Nocardioides sp. | biome: Freshwater; feature: Freshwater reservoir; material: water | place: Czech Republic | collected 2017-05-23 | depth 30m m | reverse complement strand
GAGCGTAGCCGCCCTCAACGCGGCAGATCCGGGCGAGCGTAGCCGCCCTCAACGCGGCAGATCCGGGCGAGCGTAGCCGCCCTCAACGCGGCAGATCCGGGCGAGCGTAGCCGCCCTCAACGCGGCAGATCCGGGTACTCAGTTCAGGTACATCAACTGCGCGATGTGGGTTCTGCCGTCCACAACATTCTCTGTCGTCAGAAGCAACGTTCGACAGTAAGTCGAGTGGATGGGGGCCACCGAACGACCCGAGCCTGGCTCGACGGACGCACCGAGATCGACGCCGTCCGGTTCGAGGGCTGATCCCAACCCGGACTGGACTCTTCCTGAGGTCCAGTAAGAGGTTGCCCGCACGGCGGCAGATCCGGACGTTCACCCCGCGTGCACGGATTCCACCACGCGGTCGTCGCCGTAGCAGAGATTCATCCGACTCGGATTGAAGTCCGCAGTCACCATCGCCTCCGGCTCATGCGCTCGGACGAACCATCCGGCTGAACTCGCCTGGGTGGCTGCATCGTTTGCATCGAGACCCACGACTTGTTCATATTCGAACCGATCGCCGCGTCCGCTGACCCCCTGTGACGGCTGTGAAGTCCAGGACTCACCTCGTCGAGGCGCAACCAGAACCGTGACCGGCGTGCCGTTAGATAATGCCAGTGGGCGTTGGGCGAAGTAGACGGACCCAACCTTTCGGTGGGCGCGGGTCGTTCAAGGGGCAAGAGTGTGTAGCGATGGGCGGGGGATCGTATGGCGGTAGACGCGGAAGCTGAGTTCAGTGAGTGGCTCTATGGCCACCGCACTCGACTGTTGCGGAGCGCTCTGCTGCTGACTGGAGACCGTGCACTGGCTGATGACCTGGTGCAGGAGGCCAGCATCAAGGTTGCCCAACGATGGGGGCAACTCAGGACTCAGCAGCCATTGGCATACGCGCGCCAGATCATCTACCGAGACCATGTCTCGTGGTGGCGGCGGCGACGCGAAACGCCGACCCCTGAGATCGGGGACCGCGCAGGAGCCGAGGCCGACCCTGCGCACCGGACCGTTGTCCTTGCAGCCCTGGCCGTGCTTCCCCGAGGACAACGGGCCGTGGTCGTCCTTCGCTACTTCGAAGATCTCACCGAGCGGCAGACCGCCGAGGTCCTGGGAATCGCAATCGGCACCGTCAAGAGCCAAGCCCACGACGCACTGCGGACCCTGCGCGCCATGCCGGGGCTTCTCGACCTCATCGGAGAGGAAAGCACCCAATGAACCGCCTCGACTTGTCGGACGTCCTGCGTCACGCAGTCGACGACACCACCTCGTCCCAAGACCCCCACTCGGCATGGTCCGCTGCCCGACGCCGTCGCCGTCGTACGGCCACGATGTCTGCGGCTGCGACAGTCGCGGCAGTGTCAGTCGTCCTAGGAGGAGTACAGGTGGTAGCGGGCGGAGGAAGCAGTACACCCGCACCTGCACCTAGTCCGACAACGAGCACCTCGCCGCCCCCGACCACCCCTTCACAACCGCAGACCCCGACCGTGCGGATCGACCCGACCTTCGACCCAAGCGACTGGAGCAGCCTTCCTGAGTACACCCTCGACCTGGGCTACTGGGCCTCACCCGAGCGGCCAACCTTGCTGGAGGCGGGGAGCATCGACCGCGCGAGGACGGCGATCTCGTACGAGACCACGCCGACGCAGTCGAACCTTTTGGTCATCGACGACGACGGACGCTGGTTCGGCGTGGACACCGACGGGATCGAGTTCGCCAACAACGTGGACGCCGCCCTCGGACTCAGCCGCCGATCTCTGTCCCCCGACGGAACACGACTCGCCATCGGTCAGGCCGACAGCATCGTCGTCATCGACCTGATCACGACCGAGACTCGCACCTACCCCATCTCCGACCTTCCGCCCGTGTGGGAAGGAAGGGAAGTGTCGTGGAACGCAGCAGGGACCTCCGTGTTCCTCGCACGAACCATGCCAGTCGGCAACAGCGACAAGGGATACCGCTACCCAAACGGCTACCAACTCGACCTCGACACCGGAGCGACGACACTCCTCGAACACGACCCGGACCACGCCGTGACGCTCAGTGACGGCACCGTCATAGCAAACCAATGGGGACAAGACACCGGGGACAACGTCGTAGCCACCGACACCAACGGCACCCGCACGCCACTCGATGACGTGGCCCGCACGCTGGGAGCTGCGACCGACTTCGCAGTCTCACCAACAAACATGTGGGCGGTACGTCGCGAAGCCCGCATGGTGCCGGACCTTGTTGAAGGCGTCAGTGGGTTCATGGCGTTCGACGGCTTCGCGCCACTGGCCGCCTTGCCGGTCAAGGACGTCGAAAACAACGGCGGAGGCGGCGAACTCCTCGGCTGGCTGACCTCCGACCACGCGGTCTTCTCCATGCCAGTAGATGAGGTCCTAGGACCAGCCACCGACGTCGGGACAGTGATCTGGGACGTACGCGACGGCACGCTCTGGCGCGGCCCGCTATCCATCGCAAATGCTCGGATCTCCATTTCACCGCGCTAGCGGCTCCTGGAGTTCCACGCAGATACCGTTCATCGTTGGAACCCTTTGCCCGCCTGACTCCGTCTTGGCCCTGTTCGAGAGTGACGGCATCGAGGTTGAGTTCGAGCCTGGACCGAACGCCTCGACCACCTGCCGTTGAAGGATCAACTCAGACGAGCGCACATCGGCAGATCCGGTTCATCCAGAGAAGCTCTGCACGAAAACACGTAGAGCGAGGCACCTCTATTGACGGACGTGCAGGCGCCGTCACGTCGTAGATGCATGGACACCGACACGCTTCCCGTACTGATCGACGCTGACGACCCCATGCTGCGCCTCGCCGTAGCCGCCCACCTAGCTCGCTACAAGGGACGCACCCGCGCCCACACCGCCTCCGACCTCAACGCCTACCTGCGTTGGTGCATCGAACATGACCTCATGCCCCTGCAAGCCCAGCGGAGCCACGTTGAGCTCTACCTGCGATGGCTACAAGAAGTCCGACGTCTGCAGCCCTCCACAGTCTCCAGACGCCTTTCCGTGCTCGCCACCTTCTACCGGACCTGCGTCATCGACCGGGTACTCGAGCACTCACCGGCCGAGTACGTCCGACGCCCACACGTCCCGCACGAGTCCCACACCCTCGGCCTCAGCCATCTGCAGTTCGAGGCCATGCTGACCGCAGGACGCGACTCCGCAAACTGCAACGACTTCGCCCTCGTCGCCATGCTCGGTCTCCTTGGCCTGAGGATCTTCGAAGCAACCGGCTCGAAGATCCCGGCACTTGGCGAAGCTCGTGGCCATCGCGTGCTCACCGTTCATGGAAAGGGCGACAAGACTGCCGTCGTCCCGCTACCGCCGGCTGTCGCCCGCGCCATCGACCGAGCGATCGACGAACGCCAAGACGGTCCGATCCTCCTCAACCGAGACGGCCGACGGATGGACCGGCACGCAGCCACCCGAAGGCTAAGGATCCTGGCCAGGACCGCGGGAGTCACCACGGCTCGAATGCACCCACACATGCTGCGCCACACCTTCGTCACCACGATGCTCGACGCCGGCGTCGACCTTCGCGACGTTCAGATCGCTGCACGCCACGCCGACCCGCGCACGACCATGCGCTACGACCGAGCGCGCAACAACCTCGACCGTCACCCGAACTACATCTTGGCGGCATTCATGGCGTCGGCGACGTGACAGTCCACGGTCATGACGGGTTCTTCGTCACCAGATCGGATAGCGCTGCGGCTATGACCTTGTCGCGGTTCTGAGACGCGTGTTGATATCGAAGAGCTGCGCCCGCGGTGGAGTGCCCAAGACGTGCCATGAGCTCCGCGAGCGTGGCCCCTGTACTGGCCGCCAGGACCGCCCCCGTGTGGCGGAGATCGTGGAACCGGAGGTCGGGTCTTCCTGCTTCCTCGCGGGCTTTGTAGAAGACCTTGTAGAGCGTGGCTGGCGCCAGGTGCTTGGTCGGGTCTCCGGCTGCGGGGAAGAGAAGTCCTTCACGGCCTCCGGTGATGTTGCTGGCCAAGTGGGCTTTGACCACCGGGAGCAGGTGCGGCGGGATCGTCACGTCGCGAGTGCCCGCATCCGACTTCGGGGTGCCGATGACAAACACTCCATCGACCCGCACAACTGCGCGACGGATCTTCACCACGCCGCGCGTGAGGTCGACGTCGTGTCGACGTAGCTCGGTGATCTCACCGAACCGGAGGCCACACCAGGCGGCGAACAACACCATCAATCGGTAGCGCTCCGGCATTGCGTTGGTGAGCGCTTCGAGCTCGGGCAGAGTCGCTGGCTCGATCTGCTTGGCACGCTTGACGTTCCCGGCGCCGCGGATGTGACACGGGTTGTGAGTGATGAGGCGACGCTGCACAGCGTCTCCGAGGATGGTCCTCAGCAGCCCGTAGGCGTGCGCTCGAGACGTAGGCGCCGAGTCCCCCAGCCGGTAGTACCAGTCGTCGACGAGGTCGGCGGTGATGTGCTTGAGCGCTATGTCGCCGAAGGTGGGCAGCAGCTTCGAGTCGAGCATCTTTCGGTAGTGATAGCGACTGCGCGGCTTCAGGGTGCGATTCGTCAGCCAGCGTTCGGCGTGCTCCCTGAACGTGACCGGCGGCCGCGTCGTCGGTGGGGTCCAGTCCTCGTTCTTGATCTCGCGTCGTCGGTCTGTGAGCCACCCCTCGGCATCCTCTGCCGTCTCGAAGGTGACCGCTGCCTTGTGTCGGAGGGTGTCGGGGCCGAGATAGGAGGCCTGCCACCGTCCGGATGGGAGCTTTCGGATGGCCCCGAACCCGCGCCTGCGTGCCATCCCTGGATCCCCCTCGCGTGCAACAACGTGCAACAACGTGCAACAAGGATGGCAGAAAGTGTCCGTTTCCGTCCACGCGGGAAGGCGATACTAATTCGCCTCTCCGCAGGTCAGAGGCCTACTGGCCACCTTTGTCCAGTATCGCCACTGTGCCGGCAGAAAAATTCAAACCCAGTATCGCCCACCAGCACCGCTGAAGGCCCCGGAGAGATCCGGGGCCTTCTGCCATTTCCTCCCGTCCGCGCAGCGTCCGCATGTCACGTCTTCCTCAACTTGGGAGACGCGGTGGCCCACCCGGTCGTGCCTATGGTGAGCAATGCCCGCCGAGACGCACGAGCCCACGCACGTCCCAGCACACGGCACCCGGACCGCACCCTGATGCGCCGCTACGCCCCCGTCGGGCTGGCCCTGGCCGCGCTCCTCGGTCTCATGCTCGTGCTCCCCGCGTCGTCCGAGCCCTCGACCGGGATCCGCGTCCCGTCCGTGGAGGAGTTCAACGCTCTCGACGCCCGGGTGACGACGCTCGAGAAGGAGGTCGCGGAGCTGCAAGGCGCGTCGCCGACCGCGACCCCCACTCCGAGCACCACGCCCACAGCCGGTCCCGACTCGCCACCACCGGCCGCCGCGGACTTCCCGACGCCCGAGTCCGTCGGTCCCGCCACCGAGCCCACGGAGGCCTGGACCGGCAGCTGCACGGTCACGACGGACGGACTGGTGATCGAGGACGTCGTCGTCACCTGCCCCGCCGGGCTCGAGATGGGCAACGTGAACGGCGACCAGGCACCTGACCGCTCGGTGCAGGGGGTGGTGATCCGCAACGCCGTCGTCAACGGCGGCGTGTTCACCTCCGAGGTGGACACCGACGACGCCGCGGGCAACGACGCCTCGCACCCGCAGATCTTCGCGGTCGAGTCGTCCAGCATCGTGTGCGCTCCCGCCCAGGGCTCGTGCCGGGCCGTCGGCCTGGCGCACTTCTCGGTCCGCGACTCCTACCTGCGCGGGACGCACAGCGGCGGTTGGGCCCACAACAACGTGGTCATCGAGGACTCCTACATCACCACCACCGGCACCTCCACCCACCAGAGCGGGATCCGGATGCTCAAGAACAGCACGCTGCGCGGGAACACCCTGTTCTGCGCGCCTGCCGGGTCGGAGCAGGACGGCGGCTGCTCCGCCGACGGGGTGTTCTACCGGGAGTTCGGGGTGCCGGAGAACCTGACGATCGAGGGGAACTACTTCCGCCGCGACGCCGGCCGGGGCCAGTGGTTCGCCACCCGCTTCGTCGACTGCCAGCTGGTCGACGTCTGCGTGAACATCTCGATGGTCGGCAACGTCTTCGACCGTGGCCAGGGGACCGACGGGGGCGAGTTCCCGAACGACACGGGCGACATCTGGGCCGACAACTACTGGGCGGACGGCCGGCCGGCCGACAGCGGCGAGGCGCGCTGACGGGCATACTCCCCGGGTGACCAGCACCGGGACCTCCCACGACCGCACCCTCCAGCCGACGCAGGCCGCGCGCCGGGCGTACGCCGTCAACGCCGGCATCGCCTGGCTGGGCGTGGTGCTGACGGTCGTGCTGTCCGCGCTGGGGTGGTACCGCGAGGCCCCTGTCGAGGCCGGTCTCTACGGCGACACCGGGGATGGCCTCGGCGGTGCGCTCGCGCGGGTGACCGACACCTTCAGCTACTTCACGATCTGGTCCAACGTCGTGGTGGCCGTGTCGACCACGATGCTGCTGCGACGACCGGTGCGCGACACGCTCGTGCAACGGGTGCTGCGGCTCGACGCGCTGCTGATGATCACCGTCACCGCGATCGTCTACCAGGTGCTGCTCGCGCCCACGATCGACGTCGAGGGATGGTCGCTGCTGACCGACCCGATCCTGCACGTCGTGACCCCGCTGGTCACCGTCGTCGTCTGGGCGGTGTGGGGGCCGCGCGGCTGGATCAGCGCGCGGCTCGTGCCGCTGGCCCTCGTCGTGCCGCTGGCGTGGATCGCGTGGATGATGCTGCGCGGCGCCGTCGTGGACGCCTACCCCTACGGCTTCGCCAACGTAACCGAGCTCGGCTACGCCTCGGTGTCGCTGACGCTCGTCATGATCCTGGTCTTCGGCCTGCTGGTCGCGGCGGCGTACTGGGGCGTGGACGTGCTGCTGCGCAGGCGCTCGGCTCAGAACTCGTAGCCGAACTCCCGGATCGTGCGGGCGAAGCGCTCCGCCACGATCTCGGCGTCCCCGGGGCCGTAGAGGTCGCGGTAGTGCGGCCCGCTGCCCTGCTTGGCGTGCGGGAGGTCGAGCTCGATGCCGAGTCGCGCCGAGATGTCGGCCACCGCGGCCGGCAGCTCCTCGTAGCGGTAGACCTCGTCGACGACGACCTGCCCGCCGAGGCGGTAGAGCCGCTCGTTGAGGGCGAGCCGCTCCATGCGCCGCGGGGTGCGCACGAACTCGGCGAACGTCTTGGTGAAGGTCGGCTTGCGGGCGCTGTAGCGGTAGGACGAGGCGACCACGTCGAAGGGGTTCCGCTCGACGGCGAAGGTGAAGTAGGCGTCCCACGTCTCCCGACCGATCACCTCGATCACGCGGCGCGCCCCCATGTGGGCGTACGAGCTGGGCTCGGTGTCGTCGTTCTGTGGGCCCACTCCCCCGGCCGCTGCGCGCAGCACCTCGTCGTCGGGGCTGATCCGGGTGACGAGGTCGTCGGGGCCGCAGTGTCGCGACAGCGCGATCTCGAGGCTCGTGCCGGCGGTCTTGCGGGTCTTGACGAAGACGAAGCGGTGGCGGTGGGAGGCGATCACGCGAGTGGGCCTACTCGTCCTCGTCGGCCAGCATCTCGCCGTGCGTGCCGGGACGGGGCGCCCACGGCAGCTCCTTGGCCGGGCGTACGACGATCAGCCGGTCGCCGCGGGCGAGCAGGGACACCACGGGGTCGAAGTAGCGGTACGTCTTCTCGTCGCGGACCACGGCGATGACCTGGTCGGGCAGCGACTGCGGCTGCTTGCCGACCTCGTTGACGAGCAGGTCGCGCTCGGCGACCTCGAGGCCCTCGCCGTAGGTCATCAGGTCCTCCATCACCGAGCCCAGCTGCGGCGACATCGACGACAGGCCGAGGAGGCGGCCCACGGCGTCGGAGGAGGTGATGACCGAGTTGGCGCCCGACTGACGCATCAGCGGGACGTTCTCGTGCTCGCGCACCGCGGCCACGATCCAGGCGTCGGGGTTGAGCTGGCGCACGGTGAGGGTGACCAGCACGTTGGAGTCGTCGCGGTCGGTGGTGATGATGACGTGGGTGGCCTTCTCGACGCCGGCCTGGCGCAGCACCCCGCGACGCGTGGCGTCACCGGCGATCACGACCAGCTGGTCGCGGTTGCCGTCGGCGACCGCCACCGGGCTGGGGTCCACGACGACGATCGCGTCGCGTTCGTAACCGTTGTTGAGGAGGGTCTCGATCGCGCTGCGGCCCTTGGTGCCGTAGCCGACGACGACGACGTGCTGGTCCATCTTCTTCCTCCACCGGGAGACCCGGAACATCTCGCGTCCCTGGGAGGCGAGGACCTCCAGGGTGGTGCCGATCAGCAGGACCAGGAAGGCGATGCGCGCCGGCGTGATGACCAGGGCGTTGACCAGGCGCGCCTGCGGCGACACCGGGGCGATGTCGCCGTAGCCGGTCGTGCTGAGCGTGACGGTCGTGTAGTAGAACGCGTCGAGCAGGCTGAGCTCGTTCTTCGGGTCGTTGCCGTCGCGGTAGCCCTCGCGGTCGAAGTAGACCAGCAGCACGGTGCCCACCAGGATCGACAGGGCCATGAGGACACGACGTCCCAGCTCCCACCACGGCGACCTGATCTGCTCGGGCAGTGACACCCGGCCGACGCTGGGCTGGTGGCTCGACGTCGACACGCTCAGGAGTCTCGCACGCCCATGCGCCCGCGCAGGCGCTGGACCAGCTCGAGTCGCGCCCGCATCGTGTTCTTCTGCGGGAAGACGGTGTCGAAGGCGGCGTTGACGGCGGCACCGATGAGCACCGCCAGGGCGAGGAGGTAGAGCCAGAGCAGCACCGCGATGGGGGCGGCGAGCGGACCGTAGATCGAGCGCGACTCGGCAGCCGTGACCGTCAACGTCCAGCGCAGGACGTACGACCCGGCGATCCAGCAGAACAGCGCGAAGGCCGCACCGGGGAGGTTGAAGCTCCAGTTGGTCCGCACCGGCACCGACACGTGGTAGAGCGTGGCGAGGAAGCAGATGCACACCAGCAGCACGACGGGCCAGTAGAGGCTGTTGAGGAAGTCGAGCCGCTGCGGGAGCACCCGGTCGACCAGCGAGGGGCCGGCGACCACCAGCGGCAGGCTGAGCGCCCCGGTGACCATCGCGAGGACGTAGAGCACGAAGGACAGCGCACGGGTCGCGACGATCCCGCGGTGGCCGCCGAGGCCATGCATGATCGTGATGGTGTCGACGAAGACGTTGAGCGCGCGCGAGCCCGACCACAGCGCGAGGATGAAGCCGATCGAGATCACGTCGTAGCGTCCGCCGTCGAGGACCGTGTCGATCGTCGGGCGGATGATCGTGTTCACCGCCCTCTCCGTCAGCGCCTGCCGCGAGACCTCCAGCACCGCGTTGCGCACGTCGTCGATCTGGGTGGCGGAGAACTGCTCGCTGACGAAGCCCACCGCACCGGCGAGGGCGAAGATCAGCGGCGGCACCGACAGCACCGCGAAGAACGCCGCCTCCGCGGCCAGGCCCGTCACCCGGTGCCGCAGGCACGAGCCGACGGTCGTGACGATGATGCGCCAGAGGTGCTCGCGCCACCGCCGCGCGACGACCTCGACGCGGCGCGGGGCGGGGGTGTCCTCGCGCGCCTCGACCATGCGAGTCACGCTAGCGAGTGGAGGGGGCCAACGACCGAATCCGGGCGGCGGGTTGCCCCGTGGCCGTGGGCGACGTCACGTCGCCAGCACCTACGGTGGCTCCCATGACCGACCTCGTCGAGACCGACCACCGCGACGACACCCTCGACCTCCGGGCTGCGACCAACCAGGTGCCGCCGCTCGTCGGGCACAACGTCGTCACCTCCGACCTCGCGCTCACCGAGGCCGTCACCCGCCTCGGGTCGGCAGCCGTCGTCGACGACCTCGCCGGCCTCGGCGCGGAGGCGGGGTCCGCGGAGGCGCGCGAGCACGGGATCCTCGCCAACCGGCACCACCCCGAGCTGGTGCCGTACGACCGCTTCGGCAGCCGCATCGACGAGGTCGCCTTCCACCCGTCGTGGCACTGGTTGATGGAGCGTGCCGTGGGCCACGGGCTCCAGGCTGCGCCGTGGGAGCAGCAGGAGGCCGGCGACGAGCACGCCCACCTGCGGCGCGCGGCCGGCTTCTTCGCCTGGTCGCAGACCGAGCCCGGGCACGGCTGCCCGATCTCGATGACGTACGCCGCCGTGCCGGCGCTGCGGGCCGACGACGCGATCGCGAAGGAGTGGACGCCGCTGCTCGCCGCCCGCGCCTACGACCCGGGCGTGCGGGCACCCTCGGACAAGTCCGGTGCGCTCGCCGGGATGGGGATGACCGAGAAGCAGGGCGGCTCCGACGTGCGGGCCAACCGCACGCAGGCGGTGCCGACCGGCGACGACGGCTGGCACGCCCTGCGCGGGCACAAGTGGTTCACCTCCGCCCCCATGAACGACGTCTTCCTGGTCCTGGCGCAGGCCCCGGGCGGACTGACCTGCTTCGTCGTGCCGCGCGTGCTGCCCGACGGCAGCCGCAACCGGATCGACGTGGTGCGCCTCAAGGACAAGCTGGGCAACCGGTCCAACGCCTCCAGCGAGCTCGAGCTCGACGGCACGCTGGCGCAACGGCTGGGCGACGAGGGCCGCGGCGTGCGCACGATCATCGAGATGGTCGCCGCGACCCGCCTCGACTGCGTGCTCGGGTCGGCCTCGCTGATGCGGCACGCCCTCGCCGAGGCGTCGTGGCACGTCAGCCACCGCTCCGCGTTCGGCGGGCTGCTGGTCGACAAGCCGCTCATGCAGAACGTGGTGGCCGACCTGGCCGTGGAGTCCGAGGCCGCCACCGCGCTGGCGATGCGCCTCGCGTCGGCGGTCGACCGGCCCGACGACGCCCACGAGGTCGCACTGCGCCGCATCGCCCTGCCGCTGGCGAAGTTCTGGGTCTGCAAGCGCACCCCTGCGATGGTGGCCGAGGCCATGGAGTGCCTCGGCGGCAACGGCTACGTCGAGGAGTCCGGCCTGCCCCTGCTCTTCCGCGAGTCGCCGCTCAACTCCATCTGGGAGGGCTCGGGCAACGTCAACGCGCTCGACGTCCTGCGTGCCCTCGGCCGCGAGCCCGAGGTGCTGCACGCATGGATCGCCGAGGTCGGTGCCGCGCGCGGCGGCGACAGCAGGCTCGACCGGGCGGTCGACGACACGTTGGCGATGCTCGGCGACACCGCCGGTCTCGAGGTCGGCGCCCGAAGGCTGGCCGGGCAGATGGCGGCGTGCCTGCAGGGCTCGCTCCTGGTGCGCTTCGCCCCGGCGGAGGTCGCGGACGCCTTCTGCGGCAGCCGGTTCGGGACGTCGTACGGCGGCACGTTCGGCATGCTGACGAGCGGGTCGCTGCGCACGGTGGTCGAGCGGGCCACCCCGCGCGCCTGAGCGCGTCAAGGACTTTCCGACGATCGCCCGCGCGGACGGCGGGCGCGGACTAACGTTGCCCCGTTCATCCATGGGGGGAAACTCGTGTCCAGCCAGTCCAGCACGCTCTTCACCGTCGGCACCCTGCTCCGGCACGCCCAGGACTCCGGCGCGCCCGTGCGCGTGCTGGTGCAGGGCACGTGGCTCGACGGCCGCATCGTCGGCGCGGACAGCCTCGGCGTGATCCTCGACGACGGCGCCGCACAGCAGGTGCTGGTGCGCCTCGACTCCATCGTGGCCGTGGCCTTCTCCCGCGCCGACATCGACGAGGACCGCGACGAGGACGCCCGCGCCCACGGGCGGCGGCGCCGCGACCCGATCGAGGCCGGCCCGGTCGGCGGCTGAGCGCTACCCCGCACGTCGCGTCAAGGTTCACCGAAGGACTCCCGGACCCCGTCGCATTCGCCCCGCGCTGCCACGTGCGCGGCCCTACCGTCGGCTCATCGACAGCCGTGGGAGGCGATGCGCATGACGAAGATCAGCAGCACGATGCTCAGCGTGGGGACGCTGCTGCGCCGCGCCGAGGACACGGGTGCGGCGGTGCGGGTGCTCGTCCAGGGCACCTGGCTCGACGGCCGGGTGCTCGGGTGCGACGGCCTCGGTGCGGTCCTCGACGACGGCAACGGCCGTCAGTCGCTCGTCCGCCTCGACTCGGTGGTGGCGGTGACGTTCTCGCGCGCCCAGATGGAGGAGCCGGACGCAGCCCGCGCCCACGGCGGCGGGGCGAGCGGCCCGATCGAGGCCGGCCCGGTCACCGTGCCGCCCCAGTCGCGGGGCGAGCGCAACTTCCTCAGCCCAGCGCCGTACTGACGACCTCGCGTGCCTCGTCCTGCACCTGGGCGAGGTGCTCGGGGCCGCGGAACGACTCGGCGTAGATCTTGTAGACGTCCTCGGTGCCGCTGGGGCGCGCCGCGAACCAGGCGGACTCGGTCGTGACCTTCAGACCACCGATCTTCGCGCCGTTGCCGGGCGCCTCGGTGAGCTTGGCGATGATCGGCTCCCCCGCCAGCGTCGTGGCGCTCACGTCGTCCGACGACAGCGCGCCCAGCTTGGCCTTCTCCTCGCGACTGGCCGGAGCGTCGATGCGGGCGTAGGCCGGGTCGCCGTGCCGCGCGACCAGGTCGGCGTAGTGCTCGCTCGGGGTGCGTCCGGTGGCACCCAGGATCTCGCTGGCCAGCAGCGCGAGCAGCAGCCCGTCCTTGTCGGTGGTCCAGGTCGAGCCGTCGCGGCGCAGGAAGGACGCGCCGGCCGACTCCTCGCCCCCGAAGCCGAAGGACCCGTCCATCAGGCCCGGCACGAACCACTTGAAGCCGACCGGCACCTCGACCAGCGGCTTGCCGATCGACTCGGCGACCCGGTCGATCATCGAGCTGGAGACCAGCGTCTTGCCGATGCGTGCGGTGTCCGGCCACCCCGGACGCGCGCCGCCGAAAAGGTAGCCGATGGCGACGGCGAGGAAGTGGTTGGGGTTCATCAGGCCCGCGTCGGGCGTCACGATGCCGTGGCGGTCGGCGTCGGCGTCGTTGCCGGTGGCGATGGCGTACTCGTCCTTGCGCTGCACCAGCGAGGCCATCGCGTGCGGGGAGGAGCAGTCCATCCGGATCTTGCCGTCCCAGTCGAGGGTCATGAACCGCCACGTCGGGTCGACCAGCGGGTTGACCACCGACAGGTCGAGGCGGTGGCGCTCGGCGATCTCTCCCCAGTAGGCCACGCTCGCCCCGCCCAGGGGGTCGGCGCCGATGCGCACGCCGGCGTCGCGGACGACGTCGAGGTCGAGCACGTTCGGCAGGTCGTCGACGTAGTGGCCGAGGAAGTCGTAGGAGTCCACCGCCGCCCGTGCCTTCGCGAACGCCACCCGCCGCACGCCCTCGATGTTGCCGCGGATCAGCTCGTTGGCCCGCGCCGCGATCACGCTCGTGGCGTCGGAGTCGGCCGGTCCGCCGTGGGGCGGGTTGTACTTGAAGCCGCCGTCCTGCGGCGGGTTGTGCGACGGGGTGACCACGATGCCGTCGGCCAGGCCCGCGCCCGTCGTACGCCCCTGGTTGGCGCGGATGATCGCGTGGCTCACCGCAGGGGTCGGGGTGAAGCCGTCGCGGTCGTCGACCAGCACGGTGACGTCGTTGGCGACGAGCACCTCCAGCGCGGTCGCCCACGCCGGCTCGGACAGCGCGTGGGTGTCGCGGCCGATGAAGAGCGGACCGTCGTAGCCCTGCTCCTTGCGGTAGTCGCAGATCGCCTGGGTCGTGGCAGCGATGTGGACCTCGTTGAAGGACGTGTTCAGCGACGTGCCGCGGTGGCCGCTGGTGCCGAACGCGACCTGCTGGGTCACGTCGTCGGGGTCGGGCTCGAGGTCGAAGTACGCCGTGACGAGGTGGGAGACGTCCACCAGGTCCTCGGTGCGAGCGAGCTGTCCGGCGCGATCGTGGGTGGCCATGGCTCCATCTTGGTGGGTCGGGCAACTCCCGTCGAGAAAGGCGCACGGCGGTTGTCGATTCCGGGCGGGTCGGTCCGTCACAGTGGTGGGGCCGCACCCGGCGGCCCGTCGCTTCCAGGAGGAGAACCGCACGCATGAGCCGCTACCTGATCCTGCTTCCCGCACCCGAGGCCGAGTGGGCCGACCTGCCACCCGAGGAGCACGAGAAGGGCCATCGCTCCCACGTGCAGTTCCACGAGGAGCTGCGCGCCGGAGGTCACACGATCGTCACCGGCGGCCCCCTCGAGGGCTCGGACCGCGCGACGTCGATGCGGCCCGGCGCCGACGGCCGGGCGCTCGTCACGGACGGCCCGTTCTCGGAGACGGCCGAGCAGGTGGTGGGCTTCTACCTCGTCGAGTCCGACGACGAGGCGGACCTGCGGGCCGTCAGCGAGCGCTTCGCGGCGCGGGGCGAGCACATCGAGTTCCGCCGGATGGCGGAGTGAGGAGCCGGACATGACCGAGTACGTCGTGCTGCTGATGGGTGACGCCGAACGCTGGTGGGACCTGCCCGAGGAGGAGCGCGCGGCCGGCTATGCCGCGCACGAGACGTTCACCGCACAGCTGGTGGAGCACGGCCACCGTGTCACCGGCGGAGCGGAGCTGCACCGGTCGTCCGAGGCGCGCACCATCGCCCCGCGTGCGACCACCGTGACCGAGGGCCCGTGGGCCGAGACCCGCGAGCAGGTCGGCGGCTTCTACCTCGTGGAGTCCAACGACCTCGACGACCTCCTGGACTGCTGCCTGCTGCTCGCGGCGACCGGTGACGCCGTCGAGGTCCGCCGCTGCGTCCAGCCCGAGGAGCGTGCGTCGTGAAGTACCTCGTGCTGCTGATCGGCGACGGCGAGCTCAAGCCCTGGCCCGAGCACTCGGAGGAGGAGCAGGGCGCGGTGATGCGGCTGTTCGAGGCGTTCGACGCGGCGTGCCGCGAGCGCGAGGGCGTGGAGATCCTCGCCGGCGAGGCGCTCGCCGGCCCGGCCCACGCCACGACGATCCGCACGCGCGGCGGCACCACCTCGCTGACCGAGGGGCCCTACGCCGAGGTCATCGAGCAGATGGGCGGGTTCTACCTCGTCGAGGCGCCCGACCTCGACGTGCTGGTGGAGCTCCTGGCGATCCTGCCCCCGTACGACATGCAGGTGTCCCCCGCCGTGGACCCCTACTGATCGTGACGGCTCCCGACGGCGCCCTCGAGCAGGTCGTGCGCAAGGAGTGGGGACGCCTGGTCGCCCTGCTCCTCGCGCAGTTCCGCCGCCTCGACCTGGTGGAGGACGCCCTCGGCGACGCCGTCGAGGCGGCCAGCCGCACCTGGCCGGCCGACGGCGTCCCGACGAACCCTGCCGGCTGGCTGATGACCGCGACGAAGCGTCGGGTCGTCGACCGCCTGCGCACCGAGGCGGTGGCCGCCCGCAAGCAGCCTCTGCTCCTCACCGACGCCGAACGCCACCAGGAAGGAGCGCGCACCATGGCCGACGGCGGCAGCCTCCTCGAGGACGACGTCCTGCGGCTCGTGCTGATGTGCGCCCACCCCGCCTTGGCCCCCGAGTCCGCCACCGCACTCAGCCTGCGCCTGGTGCTCGGCGTGCCCACCGCCGACATCGCCCGGCTCTTCCTGGTCCCGGAGCCCACGATGGCCGCGCGGATCACCCGCGCCAAGAAGCGCATCGTCGGGGCCGGCATCCCGTTCGCCGTCCCGGACGCCTCCGTGCTCCCGGACCGCCTCGACGCGGTCGCACAGACCGCCTACCTCGCCTTCACTGCCGGATACTCCCCCGGCACCGGCCCCGACCTGCTCCGCGCCGAGCTCTCCGGGGAGGCGATCCGGCTGGTGCGGGTGGTGCTGGCCCTGCGGCCCGACGAGCCCACCCTGGTCGCGCTGCTGGCGCTGATGCTCCTGCAGCACTCCCGCCGTGACGCGCGCGTCAGCGACGGGCGGCTGGTGCTGCTCGCCGACCAGGATCGCACCCGCTGGCACCACGACGAGGTCGCCGAGGCGATGCGCCTCCTGGCCGCACCGCGCCTCGCCGGTCCCGTGACACCCCTCGCGGCGGCGTACGTCCTCCAGGGCCGGATCGCGGCCGAGCACGCCACCGCCCCGACCGCCGCGGACACGCGCTGGGACCGGATCATCGGTCTCTACGACCTGCTGCTCCAGGTGTCGCCGTCACCCTCCGCCAGGCTCGCGCGTGCCGTGGCCGTGGCCGAGCACCTCGGTCCGGCCGCCGGGCTCGATGCCCTCGAGGGCCTGGAGATCCCGGACAGCCACCGCCCGGCGTCGGTGCGCGCCGAGCTGCTCGCGCGCTCGGGTGACGCCGACGCCGCGCGGGCGGCGTACGACCAGGCGATTGCGGCGTGCCGCAACGACGTCGAGCGGGCCTTCCTGCTCAGCCGCCGCGACGAGCTCGACCGCTAGTCCTGCGGCACCTTCTGCTGCTTGGCGAGCACCGTGAGGCCCTCGTCCACGACGAAGCCGCGGGCGCGGTCCTCCTCGTGGTCGACGCCGATCCGGGCGCCCGGCGGGACGACGACGCCCTTGTCGATGATCGCGTTGCGCACCACAGCGCCCTCGCCGATCTGCACGCCGTCCATGAGCACGGAGTCCGAGACCTCGGCGCCGTCCTTGACCCACACCGCCGGCGAGAGCACCGACTGGTTGACGGTGCCTCCGCTGACGACGACACCGGGCGAGAGGATCGAGTTGAAGGTCGAGACCCCCGCACCGCTGGCGCCCTCGACGAGCTTCGCGGGCGGGTGCGGGCCGTAGCTGGTGTAGATCGGCCACGCGTTGTTGTAGAGGTTGAAGACCGGCAGCGGCGAGACCAGGTCCTTGTGGGCGTCGTAGTAGGACCGCATCGTCCCGACGTCGCGCCAGTAGCCGCGGTCGCGGTCGGTCGAGCCCGGGACCTCGTTGTCCTTGTAGTCGTAGACCGCGGACTCGGACTTGTCGACGAACCACGGCACGATGTCGCCGCCCATGTCGTGCTTGGACTCGTCGCGGTCGGCGTCGCGCGTGACGGCGTCGACCAGGGCATCGGCGGTGAAGACGTAGTTGCCCATGCTCGCGAGCACCTCGTCGGGCGAGTCGGGCAGCCCGACCGGGGCGGTGGGCTTCTCGAGGAACGCGCGGATCTTCTGCGGGTTCGCAGGGTCCACGTCGATGACGCCGAACTGGTCGGCCAGGCTGATCGGCTGGCGGATCGCCGCGACCGTGCAGCCGGCGCCCGACTCGACGTGGTCGGCGACCATCTGCGAGAAGTCCATGCGGTAGACGTGGTCGGCGCCGACCACCACGACGATGTCCGGTCGCTCGTCGGTGAGCAGGTTCAGCGACTGGAAGATCGCGTCCGCGCTGCCGAGGTACCACCGCTTGCCGACGCGCTGCTGGGCCGGCACCGGGGTGACGTAGTTGCCGAGCAGGTTCGACATCCGCCAGGTCGTGGTGACGTGGCGGTCGAGGCTGTGGGACTTGTACTGCGTCAGCACGACGACCTTGAGGTAGCCGGAGTTGACGACGTTGGACAGCGCGAAGTCGATGAGGCGGTAGATCCCGCCGAACGGCACCGCGGGTTTGGCGCGGTCGGCCGTCAGTGGCATGAGTCGCTTCCCCTCGCCGCCGGCGAGGACGACTGCGAGGACCTTCTTGCGCGGGGGCGTGATGGCCATGCGATGAAACTAGCCCCCAGCGGGGGCGCGGTCGACCACCCGCGGGCACTAGGTTCGGCTCATGCGCATCGACGTCCTCAGCAAGGAGTACCCCCCGGAGGTCTACGGAGGTGCCGGCGTGCACGTCGCGGAGCTCGTCCGCGCGCTGCGCGTCCTGCCCGACGTCGACGCCCGCGTGCGCTGCTTCGGCGCGCCGCGCTCGGAGCCCGGCACGACGGCGTACGCCGAGCCGTCCTCGCTCGCCGACGCCAACGCCGCCATCCGCACGCTGGGCGTCGACCTCGCGATGGTCGACGACTGCGCCGGGGCCGACCTCGTCCACTCCCACACCTGGTACGCCAACATGGCCGGCCACCTGGCCGGGCTGATGCACGGCATCCCCCACGTCGTCAGCGCCCACTCGCTGGAACCGATGCGGCCGTGGAAGGCCGAGCAGCTCGGCGGCGGCTACGCCCTGTCGAGCTGGGCGGAGCGCACGGCGTACGAGGGTGCTGCCGGCATCGTCGCGGTGAGCGCGGCGATGCGCGACGACGTGCTGCGCAGCTATCCGCTCGTCGACCCCGAGCGGGTGCACGTGGTGCACAACGGCATCGACACCACCGAGTGGTCGCCGGTCGCGAACCCCGACCGCGTGCGCGAGCTCGGCGTCGACCCCGACCGGCCCAGCGTGATCTTCGTCGGCCGCATCACCCGGCAGAAGGGCCTGCCGCTCTTCCTGCGCGCGGCCGCCGCGCTGCCGCCCGAGGTGCAGCTCGTGCTGTGCGCCGGCGCCCCGGACACCCCGGAGATCATGGCCGAGGTCACGGAGCTCGTCTCGGAGCTGGCCGCGACGCGATCGGGTGTCGTCTGGATCGCCGAGATGCTCCCCCGCCCCGACGTCGTCGCGCTGCTGACCGCCGCCACCGTCTTCGCCTGCCCGTCGATCTACGAGCCGCTCGGGATCGTCAACCTCGAGGCGATGGCCTGCGAGACCGCCGTCGTCGCGACGGCCACCGGCGGCATCCCCGAGGTCGTCGTCCACGACGAGACCGGCTGGCTCGTGCCGATCGAGCAGGCCACCGACGGCACCGGCACCCCGCTCGACCCCGAGCGCTACGTCGCCGACCTCGCGGCCGCGCTGACCGACGCCGTGTCGGACCCGGACCGGGCACGCGCCTACGGCGAGGCCGGGCGGCGCCGGGCGCAGGAGTCCTTCAGCTGGGACGCCATCGCCGGCCGGACGCTGGAGCTGTACCGCTCGCTGACCTGAGCCGCCGTCGTACGGACCCAACACCCGCAGCCCGCGCTCCTGCACGGGTGGGACGTTGCTGATGTCGATCGTTGGGTCCGTTCGACCGCGCCTGTGGAGAGACCACGTCTACCACCCGCAGTTCTCGCCATGATCGGTGCGTGGACCTGGACGAGGTGATGGCACGGCACGGCGGCATGTCCAGCCGTGCCGCGCTCGTCCGCGCCACGTCCCGGGCCGAGGTGGACCGGGCTCTCGCCGACGGGACGGTGGTGCGAGCGGGACAGGGCCGGTACGTCCTGCCCGACGTCGACGCAGCCTCCCGCACGGCGCACGCGATGAACGGCGTCCTGTGCCTGACGAGCGCCGCCCTCCATTACGGCTGGGAGGTCAAGACGACACCGCCGCTACCGCACGTGCTGGTCCCGCGGAAGCGCAACGTGCCCGAGCACCTCCGACGCGAGGTCGTGCTCCACCGACGCGACCTTGGACCGGACGATGTGTCCGGCTGCGCGACGAGTAGGGAGCTGACGTTGGAGCAGTGCCTGCGGCTCCTGCCGTACGACGAAGCGCTGGCGATCGCGGACTCCGCCTTGCGCCACGGGGAGCACGCCACCCTCGCGAGAGCGGCCGCGCTGGTGCGCGGTCGCGGGCAGCGCCAAGCCGAGCGAGTGGCGCGCGAGGCACGCGCCGAGTCGGCGAACCCCTTCGAGTCGGTCACGCGCGCGATCTGCCACGGCGTACCCGAACTCAACGTCGAGCCGCAGGTCACGATCTCGGATGCGTTCGTGTGGGCGCGACCGGACCTGGTCGACCGCGAGCTGGAGGTAGTGGTGGAGTGCGAGTCGTACGAATGGCACGGCGACCGCGCGGGATTCCGCAAGGACGTGCGCCGCTACACGCTGCTGACCGCATCGGGTTGGGTCGTCCTCCGGTTCACCTGGGAGGACGTCATGCTCCGCCCGGACTGGGTCCGGGCAGTGCTCGCGCGCACCGTCGCCGCACGCGCGCGGACATCGGTCGACCGGAGCCTTCCGGTCGCCGCGTGAAGTGCGCGGCCCGGACGACCATTGCCCGCGCGTCTCCGTTCGGTCCGCACGACGACAGCGCGCCCCGGACCACAGCGGTCCGGGGCGCGCAGCAGGAGGATCAGCGTCCGGCGGGCACCGGGTCGTCGTGGTCGGCGGGGGTGTAGCCGTGGTCGTCGTCGACCATCGTCGTCTCGTCGAACGGGTCGTCGCCGGCCAGGACGCGGTCGAGCTGGCTGCGGTCGAGCGTGCCGGTCCAGTGGCCGACCAGGATGGTGGCCACCGAGTTGCCGGCGAAGTTGGTCACCGCGCGGGCCTCGGACATGAAGCGGTCGATGCCGACGATGAGGCCGACGCCGTCGAGCAGCTCGGGGCGGTGCGACGACAGGCCGCCGGCGAGGGTGGCCAGGCCGGCGCCGGTGACGCCCGCGGCACCCTTGGAGGCGATGACCATGAAGACCAGCAGCGAGACCTGCTCGCCGATCGAGAGCGGCATGTTCATGGCGTCGGCGATGAAGATCGAGGCCATCGTCAGGTAGATCGCGGTGCCGTCGAGGTTGAAGGAGTAGCCGGTCGGGACGACGATGCCGGAGGTCGACTTGCTCACGCCGGCGTGGTTCATCTTGGCGATCAGGCGGGGAAGCGCGGTCTCCGAGGACGAGGTCGACACGATGAGCAGGAACTCGCGGCCGAGGTACTTCAGGAGGCTGAAGATGTTGACGCCGGTGGCGACCTTGAGGATCAGGCCGAGCACGCCGAAGACGAAGACGGCGCAGGTGATGTAGAAGGCGATCATGATCGTGGCGAGCGCCTTGAGGGCGTCGACACCGGTCTCGCCGACGACGGCGGCGATGGCACCGAAGGCGCCGATCGGGGCGACCCACATGATCATCGCCAGCACCCGGAAGACCAGTCGCTGCACGTGGCCGATGCCGACGAGGATCGGCTCGCCCGAGCGCCCCATCGCCTGCAGCGCGAACCCGACCAGCAGCGCCACGAGGAGGGTCTGGAGCACCTCGCCGGAGGTCAGGGCGGCGAGCATCGAGTCGGGGATGATGTGCAGCAGGAAGTCGGTCGTCGAGCCGCTCTCCCCGGCGGTCCCCCGGCCTGCGGTGGCCACCTCGTCGGTGATGTTGAGGCCCTCGCCCGGGTCGAGCAGGTTGCCGACGACCATGCCGATCGCGAGCGCCGCGGTGGACATCGCGAGGAAGTAGCCGAGCGCGAGCCCGCCGACCTTGCCGACGCTCGCCGCGCTGCGCACCGAGCCGACACCCAGGACGATCGTGCAGAAGATGATCGGCTGGATCATCATCTTGATCAGGGCCACGAAGCCCTCGCCGATCGGCTTGAGGCTCGTCGCGAAGCTCGGCGCCACGAAGCCGACGACGATGCCGAGCAGCACCGCGACGATGACGGCGACGTAGAGGTAGTGGGTGCGGTCGCGCCGGACCTGCGGCTCCTGCGCTGTGGGGGTGGTGCTCATGGGTCCTCCTGAGATCCGTGCGGCGTTCGCCGACTCGACCGCCATCGTGTGCGCTGCTGTGAGGGCGGTCACCGTTTCGTAGGTTGTGTTCGTCGTCACAAGCCCTCCCCGCGGTGCGGCACAATGCGCGCATGGGACGACCGGGCACGCGCGAGAGCCCCGTCGCCCGGCAGATCCTGCTGCTGCAGGTGGCGGTCGTCGTCGTGCTCGTCGTGACGGCCGTGGCGCTCGCCGCTCTCGATGCACGCCGCGACTCCCGCGACAGCGCCCGGGCGCAGGCGACGGCGGTGGCGCGGTCGGTCGCCGACTCCCCCTTCGTACGCCGCGCGGTGGACGCCGCTGACCCGTCGGCACGGTTGCAGCCCTTCGCCGAGGAGGTCCGTCGCGACACCGGCACCGACTTCGTGGTGGTCATGGACACCGACCGCACGCGCTACACCCACCCGGACCCCGAGCAGATCGGCCGGGAGTTCGTCGGTGACCTCGGCGACGCCCCGGACGGCAACGTCTTCACCCAGGTGTACGCCGGCACGCTCGGCCCGTCGGTGCGCGCTGTCGTGCCGGTGGTGGCGGACGGGCAGGTGGTGGCGCTGGTCGCGGTCGGCATCACCGTCGACCGGCTGGACCGGCAGCTCGCGGGAGACCTGCCGGGCATCGCGCTGGCCGCAGGAGCCGCGCTCCTCGCGGGCCTGCTGGGCGCGTGGCTGATCTCGCGGCGCCTGCGCCGGCAGACCCACGGGCTCGGGGAGCGCGAGATCACCCGGATGTACGAGTACTACCGCGCCGTGCTCGGTGCCGTGCGCGAGGGCCTGCTGCTCGTCGACGACGAGGAACGCGTCCAGCTGGTCAACGAGGAGGCCACCCGCCTGCTCGCGCTGCCCGCGGACGTCGAGGGCCGCCGGCTCGACGACCTCGACCTGCCGCCCGGGCTCGTCGCGGCCGTCCGTGGCCGGGCCGCCCTGGCCGACCAGACCTACGTGCTGGGCCAGCAGGTGCTGGTCTTCAGCACCGCCCCGGCCTACTGGCGCCAGGCCGAGGTCGGCGCCGTCGTCACGGTCCGGGACCGCACCGAGCTCCAGGCCGTCACCGGCGAGCTCGACCTGGTGCGTGGGCTGACCGAGTCGCTGCGTGCGCAGAACCACGAGGCCGCCAACCGGCTGCACACGATCGTGTCCCTCGTCGAGATGGGCCGCACCGAGCAGGCGATCGCGTTCGCCACCGCCGAGCTCGAGGTGGCCCAGGGCTTCGCCGACGAGCTCGTCTCGGCGGTCGACGAGCCCGTGCTGGCCGCGCTGCTCCTGGGCAAGACCGCCCAGGCGGCGGAGCGCGGCATCGAGCTCGAGATCGTCGGCGGCCTGCCCGCCGAGCTCCCCGTCGCGCCTCGCGAGCTGGTCACCGTCGTCGGCAACCTCGTCGACAATGCCTTCGACGCCGTCGCCGAGACCCGCGCCACGACGCCCCAGCGGGTGCGGGTCGAGCTCGACGGCGACGCCGACGTCCTCCACGTCGCGGTCGACGACTCAGGCAGCGGGATCGCGCCCGATGACCGTGCGCACGTGCTCGAGCGCGGCTGGTCCAGCAAGGCCCAGGAGGGACGCGGGCTCGGCCTGGCGATGGTGGCTCAGGCGGTGTCCCGGCACGGCGGCACCCTCGAGGTCGCCGACTCCGCGCTCGGTGGCGCGCGGTTCGTGGTCGACGTACGCCTCCCGGCGCGGACGGGCGGCGGCGCGTGAGCGTACGGGTGCTGGTCGTGGAGGACGAGGAGGTCGCCGCGGAGGCCCACGCGACCTACGTCGGGCGGGTGCCGGGCTTCGAGCTGGCCGGGGTCGCCCGGTCCGCCGACGAGGCGGTGCGGCTGCTGTCCCGCGACGAGGCCGTGGACCTGATCCTGCTCGACATGCACTTGCCCGACGGCCACGGCCTCGGCCTGCTCCAGCGACTGCGCGCCGAGGGTCGGCCGGTCGACGTCATCGCCGTGACCTCCGCGCGCGACACCGAGGTGGTGCGACGCGCGGTCAGCCAGGGCGTCGTGCTCTACCTCCTCAAGCCGTTCACCTTCGCGGCCTTCCGCGGCAAGCTCGAGCAGTACGCCGAGTTCCGCGCGCGGCTGGAGCGCTCCCCCGCCGACGTGGTGCAGGACGACGTCGACCAGCTCTTCGGAGCCCTCCGTGCCCGGCCCACCGGCGAGGCACTGCCGAAGGGGATGAGCCTGGACTCCCTGCGCGCCGTGGTCGAGGCGCTGCGCCAGCGACCCGACGGCCTCTCCGCGACCGAGGCGGCCTCGGTGGTCGGCGTCTCGCGGGTCACCGCCCGTCGATACCTCGAGCACCTCGCCGACGAGGGTCGGGTCACCCGCTCACCGCGCTACGGCGGCGCCGGGCGCCCGGAGGTCGGCTACGTCTGGGCCGGCGCGGACAGCGCCTGAGGGCTGCCGCTGGTGGCGCCACGGGTCTACCGTGGATCATTGCGCTGCGCTGAGGAGACGCCATGGGCCAGCCGAGCGACGAGCCCGTCCCCCAGTCCGTGCGCGCCCAGATCCTGGCGACCGAGCACTGGGGGCTCCTCGCGGTCCGCAGCCAGACCTGGAGCGAGGTCATCGGACGGATCACCTCGCAGCTGATGTTCACCTCGGCGTCGCTGCTGTTCCTCGCCCTCGCAGGACAGGCGATGTCCTACTCCCCCACCTTCCGCCTCCTCGCGATCCTGCTCGGGCTGACGCTGCTCGCGTCAGGGACGCTGACCTCGTTCCGCGTGCACAACGCGAGCCAGGAGGACTACATGTTCATCAAGGGGATGAACCGGCTCCGAGCGGCGTACGTCGACATCGACCCGACCCTGGCGCCCTACCTCATCACCGGCGTCACCGACGACGAGCCGGGCATCGACCAGACCTACACGATGGGGGCGAACCGGCGCAGCGTCAGCCAGGTGTTGGCCAGCTCAGCGATGTTCATCGTCGTCGTCAACACCCTGGTCGCCGCCGGGGTCTCGGCATTCGCGCTGTGGCCGATGGGCTCGTGGCCGGCGGCCCTCGGCGCGACGATCGCGGGCACACTGCACTTCGCCGCGTGGATCTGGTTGGGCTGGCGCTCGTGGCAGGTCAACATCGACCCTGCGCACGTGCGGTTCCCGACCCAGCCGCCGTTGGATGCCGGACCGCTCACCTGAGGACGAGCGACTCCAGCATCCGGTCGTAGCGGTCCGGCGCCACCTGCGCGCCCTCCTCCAGCAGGACGGCCTGCACCTGGATCAGCGCCCCTTCGTGGACGAGCATCCGCTGGAACACCGTCGCGGACTGTCGCTCGTAGGTCGTCTCGATCCGGATGTCGCGTCCCCGCGCACCGGAGTAGCGGATCGACGACGCGCTGGCGACCTGGCCGCCGACACCGTCCGCAGCGCCCTGCACGGCCTCGTCGAGGTCGAAGGGCACGCCGCGGGGCAGCGGGGTCCGCGACACGGTGTAGGCGGACTCCCCCGCGTCGCACATCCAGATGCTCGTGGCCAGCTCGTTGCCGGCGACCGCCTCGGTCTCGACGCTCTCGGTGGGGTCGCACGGCAGCCCGACCCGGAAGCCCTCGGCCTTCACCGGCTGCAACGGCCCCAGCTCGGTCCTCGGCTCGGTGTCCGCCTGCAGGAGGCCACACCCCGCCGTCAGGAACGCGCACGTGACCAGCACCGTGGTCGCGACCACTCGTCGCACAACGTCCACCCCCGTGGCCGCGCGTCAGGACAGGACGAGCCCGGGGTAGAGCGGGTGCTTGTCGAGCATGTCGGCCGACTGCTTGGTCACGCGGTCCGCGACTCCGTCGCCCAGGACGTACGACGCCTTGCTGGGGCCACCCGCCTTGGTCGTGCCGGCCTCGGTGTTGCTGAGCACGTCGACGATCAGCTCGGCGACCGTGTCGAACTCCTCGTGGCCGAAGCCGCGGGTGGTGAGGGCGGGGGTGCCGAGCCGGACGCCGGAGGTGTACCACGCGCCGTTGGGGTCGGCCGGGACCGAGTTGCGGTTGGTGACGACACCGGCGTCGAGGAGCGCCGACTCGGCCTGGCGTCCGGTGAGGCCGAAGGACGACACGTCGAGCAGCACGATGTGGTTGTCGGTGCCGCCGGTGACCAGGTTCGCGCCCCGGGTCAGGAAGCCCTCGGCGAGGGACTTGGCGTTGTCGGCGACCTTCTGCGCGTAGGTCTGGAAGGACGGCTGACGGGCCTCCGCGAAGGCGACCGCCTTGGCGGCCATCACGTGCGAGAGCGGACCGCCGAGGACCATCGGGCAGCCGCGGTCGACGTCGGCGGCGAACTCCTCCTGCGCCAGCACCATGCCGCCGCGGGGGCCGCGCAGCGACTTGTGGGTCGTGGTGGTGGTCAGCTGGGCGTAGGGAACCGGGTCCTCCTCGCCGGTGAAGACCTTGCCGGCGACCAGCCCGGCGAAGTGGGCCATGTCCACCATGAGCACCGCACCGACCTCGTCGGCGATCTCGCGCATCTTCGCGAAGTTCACCCGGCGGGGGTAGGCCGAGTAGCCGGCGACGAGGACCAGCGGCTTGAACTCACGCGCCTTGGCTGCGACGGCGTCGTAGTCGAGCAGCCCGGTCTCCGGGTCGGTGCCGTACTGCTGCTGGTGGAACATCTTGCCGCTGATGTTGGGGCGGAAGCCGTGGGTGAGGTGGCCGCCGGCGTCGAGCGACATGCCGAGCAGGCGCTGGTTGCCGAACTCGTGGCGCAGGGTCTCCCAGTCGGCCTCGGTCAGCTCGTTGACGTTCTTGGCCTGCATCTTCTGCAGGTAGGGGGTCTCGACCCTGTTGGCCAGGATCGACCAGAAGGCGACGAGGTTGGCGTCGATGCCGGAGTGCGGCTGGACGTAGGCGTAGGGCGCGCCGAAGAGCTCGCGGGCGTGCTCGGCGGCGAGGGTCTCGACGGTGTCGACGTTCTGGCAGCCGGCGTAGAAGCGGTGGCCGACGGTGCCCTCGGCGTACTTGTCGCTGAACCAGGTGCCCATCGTCATCAGCACCGCCGGCGAGGCGTAGTTCTCCGACGCGATCAGCTTCAGCGAGCTGCGCTGGTCGGCCAGCTCCTGGCGGGTGGCCTCGGCGATCCGCGGCTCGACCGCCGCGATGACCTCGAGGGCCTGGGAGTACGCACTGCTGATCAGGGAGTCCGTCATGACCCCAGCCTAGAGCGGTCGGGGCAGGTCGCGAAGACGGGCGCGTCTGCGTGAACACCGGACCCGGACCCCGCGGCGACATACGCTCCCGGGGACGAAGGGGTCATCCATGCGCGCTCACCTCCGGGCCTTGCTCTGCACGACGGCGCTCGCGACCGCCGCCCTCCACGTCGGCCCCGGTGCGCCGGCCCCGGCGCAGGGAGCCGATGCGCTGTCGCTCGGCGTCACTGACGGGGCGCGGATGTATCCCGGCTACAGCCCCACCACGAGCAGGTACGCCGTCCACGCGGCGCCCGACGGGTCCGTCCGGGTCGAGGTCACGGGTGCCACGGATGTGTGGTTCGACGGGGTGCCCGACGCCGACGGCACCGCGACCTTCGCCGACGTCGTCCCGGGCGAGGAGATCTCGGTCTTCGTCGCCACATCGTCGGGCAGGCGCACCCACGCGCTCCACGTGCTGCCGCCCACGTTCCCCACGCTCGAGGCGGAGTCGACGGGGGCCCCGGTGGAGCCGGGCAACATCGCCCTCACCCTCGACAGCTTCGTCGGGCCCTCGGCCCCGCGGTTCGAGGCCGTGGTCGACCGCAATGGCGTGCCGGTCCACGTGCGAGCGCACTCCGAGCGCTCGATCGACCTCAAGCTCGCCGCCAACGGCCGCTTCACCGTCCACCGCGACACCACCACCCCGGGTCGCACCGGCCGTGCGCTCGTCGAGCTCGACGACCGGTTCCAGGAGGTGCGTCGCCACGAGACGTCGGGCCTCGTCGACACCGACGACCACGACTCGCTCGTGCTCCCGGACGGCTCGCGGTGGCTGCTCGCCTACGAGCCCAACCCCGCCACCGGGCTCGTCGACTCGGTCATCCAGCACCTCGCACCCGACGGTGAGCTGCGCTGGCAGTGGACCAGCGCGCCGTACGCCGACGAGACGGCCGTGCCCGGCAACCCCGACTACTCCCACATCAACTCCATCGACGTGCAGCCCAACGGCGACGTGCTGGCCTCCTTCCGCAACCTCAGCTCGGTCTTCCTGATCCGGCCAGGGGCAGACGACGAGGTCGTCTGGAAGCTCGGCGGGCGCGACAGCGACTTCACCTTCCCCGCGCTGTCCGACGGGAGCGCCGACGTCGGTCCGTGCGCGCAGCACTCGGCGAGCATCCTGCCCAACGGCAACGTGCTGCTCTTCGACAACGGCTCCTCCGAGTTCTTCGGACAGCCGCTGTGCGTCGACCAGCAGGACCCGCAGCGCGGTTCGGTCGAGCGGCCGACCTCTCGCGTCGTCGAGTTCTCGCTCTCCGACGGCACGGCCACGCCGGTGCGGACATACGGCGAGACCTCGCGGTTCGCGTGGTTCATGGGGTCTGCGGCCCGGATGCCCGGCGGCAACGTGCTGATCGGATGGTCGTCGGCCACGGAGTCGATCGCCTCCGAGACCGACGCGCAGGGTGGGACCGTCTGGCGGCTGCGCGACACCCGCGAGCGGGTCGGCGACGCCGCCACCGACCCGAGCCCCTACATCACCTACCGCGCCGCGCTGGTGCCTGCTCGTGACGGCTTCGACCCCGCGGTCGTGCTGGACGGGCCTGCGGACGGCGTCGCCGTCCCCCAGGGGTCCGAGGTCCCGGTCTCGTTCTCCTGCACCGACCGCGGCGGCTCCACGCTCCAGACCTGCGACGGTCCGGCCGGCCGCCGCCTGGACACCAGCACTCCCGGCACCCGCACGTGGTCGGTGACAGCCCGCGACGGCTCCGGGCGTACGACGACCCGCACCCGGTCCTACACCGTCCTCGCCCCGCCGACCGATCCCCCGGCGACCCCGCCGACTCCCGTTCCGACGACGACTCCGGTCGACCCGCCGGTCGTCACCAACCCGGCGCCGGCGCGGGCGGACCTGTCGATCAGGGTGCCGGGCGCGCGCTGGGTCGGCGCTGCGGGCCTGCTGCCCGAGGCACAGGACCTGCGCGCGTCGGTGCGTCCAGGGCGTACCGTCCCGGTGACCGTCCGGGTCACCAACACCGGCGGCACCCGGGGCCGCTTCGTGCTCCGCGCTCCGGCCTCGCTGGCGCGGGGCGCGCTGGAGGCGGCGTACGTCCACCGCGGCAGCGTCCGCACGCGCGCACTGGACCGCGACGGGTGGCGGACTCCTCCGCTGGCACCGGGCGAGTCCCTCCGCCTGTCCGTGCGCGTCGTGGCGCGTCCCTCGGCACGTCCCGGTCGGAGCGCGCTGCGCGTCACCGCGGGGTCTGGGGCGGGCCGCGACCGGGTGCGCCTGATCGTTCGGGTCCGCCCGCGGGTGTGACCTGGGACGCACTCCGGCACTTCTCCACCCGGGGCTGTCGCCAGTCGTCTCACTATTTGGAGAGCCGTCTCAGGGAACGAGATTTCGTCTTGTGGAATGGGTGTCCACTCCCTGAGACTTCTTGACATGGTCACCGCTTCCACCCACACGCACCTCGTGGTCCGACGTCACGTCGACCTCATGCGCGTGGGCAGCGCGACCTGTTGGCATCGCTGACGCCGCCGATCTGCACCCCCTTCCGCGCTCACCGTCGCGCGCGGCACCCCCTCAGCGAACAGGACCTTCCTGACCATGCCCGACCTCCGGTTCAAGCCCCAGGCCGCCCAGAACACCGAGATCCCGCGCCCCAAGCGCGCCGAGGGTCAGTGGGCGCTCGGCTACACCGAGCCGCTCAACAAGAACGAGCAGTCCAAGAAGGACGACGACCCGCTCAACGTCCGTGACCGGATCCTCTACACCTACTCGCGCCGCGGCTTCGACTCCATCGACCCGGCCGACCTGCGCGGCCGCTTCCGCTGGATGGGCCTCTACACCCAGCGCGCGCCCGGCTTCGACGGCGGCAAGACCGCGCAGCTCGAGGAGGAGGAGCTCGACGACCGCTTCTTCATGATGCGCGTGCGCACCGACGGCCAGGTCCTCGACGCCGCTGCCCTCCGGGCGCTCGGCGAGGTGTCGACGGCGTACGGCCGCAACACCGCAGACATCACCGACCGCAACAACATCCAGTACCACTGGATCGAGATCGAGAGCGTCCCGGCGATCTGGGAGCGCCTCGAGTCCGTCGGCCTCACCACCCTCGAGGCGTGCGGCGACAGCCCGCGCCCCTTCCTCGGCTCGCCGGTCGCCGGCATCGCCAAGGACGAGATCATCGACGGCACCGCCGCGCTCGACGAGATCAAGCGCCGGGTGCTGGGCAACCCGGAGTACTCCAACCTGCCGCGCAAGTTCAAGACCGCGCTGACCGGCCACCCCAGCCACGACGTGGCCCCCGAGGTCAACGACGTGTCCTTCGTGGGCACCGTCCACCCCGAGCACGGCCCCGGTTTCGACCTGTGGGTCGGCGGCGGGCTCTCGACCAACCCGATGCTCGCGCACAAGCTCGGCGTGTGGATCCCGCTCGACGAGGTCGCCGACGCCTGGGAGGGAGTCGCCGGGATCTTCCGCGACTACGGCTACCGCCGCCTGCGGTCCAAGGCGCGCCTGAAGTTCCTGCTCGCCGACTGGGGCAAGGACAAGTTCCGCGAGGTGCTCGAGAACGAGTACCTCCACCGCACGCTCGTCGACAACCCGTCCCCCGAGGCGCCCGTCAGCCAGGGCGACCACATCGGCATTCACGAGCAGAAGGACGGCCGCTTCTACGTCGGCGCCGCTCCGGTCGTGGGCCGCATCGACGGCTCGACGCTGACCGCGCTGGGCGACCTGGTGGAGCAGTACGGCGCCGCCGGCGCGCGCCTCACCGCCTACCAGAAGCTCGTGGTGATCGGCGTCGCCGCCGAGGACACGGAGGCCTTCGCCGACGACCTCGAGAAGATCGGGCTCACCGCGCGGCCGAGCAGCTGGCGCCGCTCGACGATGGCCTGCACCGGCATCGAGTTCTGCAAGCTCGCCATCGTCGACACCAAGGAGCGCGCGCGCCGCCTGGTGAGCGAGCTGGAGAAGCGCTTCCCCGACCTCGACACCCAGATCTCGGTCAACGTCAACGGCTGCCCCAACGCCTGCGCGCGCACCCAGGTCGCCGACATCGGGCTGAAGGGCCAGCTGGTCATGGACGCCGACGGCCAGCAGGTCGAGGGCTTCCAGGTCCACCTCGGCGGCGCCCTCGGGCTCAACCCGGCGATGGGCCGCAAGCTGCGCGCCCACAAGGTCACCAGCGCCGGCCTCGACGACTACGTCACGGCCGTCGTGTCGGCGTACCTGTCCGACCGCACCGACGGCGAGCGGTTCGCCGCCTGGGTCGCGCGCGCCGACGACACCCTGCTGCGCGGGGAGCCGGTGGCGGTCTGATGAGCGAGCGCGCGCAGCCCTTCCACTGCCCCTACTGCGGGGACGAGAACCTGTTCCCGCAGGAGGGTGCAGGTGCCTGGGAGTGCCGCTCGTGCCTGCGCGCCTTCACCGTGAAGATGACCGGGATGATCCGGCCCGGCGGAGGTGCACGATGAGTGCCTCCACACAGGCCGCCCGCGACTTCAAGGGCACCCACACCGAGGGGCGTACGCCGGAGGAGCTGCGCGAGCTCGTCTCCCACGTCGGCGCCGAGCTCGAGCTGGCTCCCGCCGAGGTGATCATCGAGTGGGCCGTCGCCACCTTCGGCGACCGGTTCGCGATCACGTCCTCGATGGGTGACGCCGTGCTGGCCCACCTGGCCTCCAAGGTCGCGCCCGGCATCGACGTCGTCTTCCTCGACACCGGCTACCACTTCGTCGAGACCATCGGCACCCGCGACGCCGTCGAGGCGACGCTGCCGGTGAACCTGCGCACCGTCAGCACGCCGCTGAGCGTCGCCGAGCAGGACGAGCAGTACGGCAAGGACCTCTACAAGACCGACCCCGACCTGTGCTGCGCGCTGCGCAAGGTCAAGCCGCTCGCGGACACGCTCGCCGAGTACGACGCCTGGGCCACCGGCCTGCGCCGCGCCGAGACCCACAACCGCGTCATCGCACCGGTCGTCGGCTGGGACGCGCGCAAGGGCAAGGTCAAGGTGTCGCCCCTCGCGCGCTGGAGCGACGAGCAGGTCGAGACCTACATCGCCGACAACGGCGTGCTGGTCAACCCGCTCGTGCACGACGGCTACCCCAGCATCGGCTGCTGGCCCTGCACCCGCAGGGTCGCGCCGGGCGACGACCCGCGCAGCGGCCGATGGGCCGGCACCACGAAGACCGAGTGCGGCATCCACGCATGAGGTCGTCCGTTCTCCCCCACCGGTGCGACAACGTCGTCGCACCGCAGCACCACACCCTGTTGCACCACCGCACCACCACTCACGATCGGAGGCACCCCTGATGGCTGCTCCTGCTCTGGTTGCCCTGGCCCACGGAAGCCGGGACCCGCGCTCGGCCGCGACGATCAAGGCGCTCGTCGCCGAGGTCAAGGCACTGCGTCCCGACCTCCGCGTCGAGACGGCCTTCCTCGACCTCGCCAAGCCGTCGTTCGACACGGTCGTCGACCGGCTGGTCAAGGCCGGCTTCGACGAGATCGTCGTCGTCCCCCTCCTGCTGACCGAGGCCTACCACGCCAAGGTCGACGTCCCCGAGGTCATCGCCGCCGCGATGGCGCGCCACGAGGGCCTCAAGATCCAGGCCAGCCGGATCCTCGGCATGGAGTCGGCCTTCCTCGAGGTGCTCGACGTCCGCCTGCGCGACGCGCTGAAGGCTGCCCGGGTGCGCGAGCTCGACGCGCTCGTCCTCGCCGCCGCCGGCTCCTCGGACCCGCTCGCCAACCAGTCGGTGGCCCGCATCGCCCGCACCTGGGGTGCACGCCACAAGCTGCCGGTCACGGCTGCCTTCGCCTCGGCCGCTCCGCCGGCCACCGGTGAGGCCGTCCGGGCCTTCCGCGCGGAGGGCAAGCGCCACATCGCGGTCGCCTCGTTCTTCCTCGCCCCCGGCCGCCTGCCGGACCGGGCGACCGAGCTCGCCTTCGAGGCCGGGGCCGTCGTGGTCTCCGACCCGCTGGGTGCGCACCCGGCGGTGGCACGGGCGATCCTGGCCCGCTACGCCGTCGGTGCCGTCGAGCTCGTCCCCGTCTGAGACGAGCAGCGCCGCACGAGGCACGAGTGCGACGCGTGGGCTCGGCCAGATTGAGCAAGCGACGCGACTGAGGTACGAAGTCGCACGAGCGCGTCGAAATCTAGGTGAGGTGCTTGAGCGCCTCGCGGCGCGACAGACCGCTGAGCCGGTCGGCGTACGTGCCGACGAAGGTCCGCACCCACGCGGGATCGGTCCGCGCGTGCTGGCGCAGCGCCCAGCCGAGCGCCTTGCGCACGAAGAACTCCCGGCCGTACGCCGTGTCGTCGAGGTTGGCGACCAGCACCCGCTCGAGCAGGTCGGTGTCGGTGTCCCCGCTGTGGCGCAGCTGCGCGAGCATCGCCGTACGACGGACCCACATGCTGTCCGCGTCGACGGACCACGCGTCCATCACCATCGTCACCGCAGCACGGTGGTCGAGCAGCACCTGCCCGACGAGGTGCGAGGCGATCTCGTCGACGACGTCCCACCAGGCGCCGGTGCGCACGAGGTGCTCGAGCAGCGGCAGCAGGTCGGGGTCCAGCCAGTCGCGGTAGGCGCGGTGGCGCAGCAGGGCGACGGCGGCGTACCACTCCTCGCGGTGCGTGACGTCGTCCCAGAGCTCCAGGACCGCGGCCTCCCACGACCCTCGGTCGACGAACCGGTGCTCTGCCAGGAGGGGCCTGAGCAGCGCCCGGAGCTCGGGTGCGCTGAGCCCGACGTAGGGCAGGTCGGACTTCATGTAGGCCTGCTGCTGCGCAGCCCGCCCGGGATCGCCGGTCGCGGCGAGGGCGGCCCGCACCGATCCGACGTACGTCATGGGCGTCCGCTCACCCGACGAGTCGCTCGCGCAGGTGCTCGAGCTGGCGCGCGGGGTCGGTGGTCATGCCGCCGTGCACGGGACCGGGTTGGAGGACGGTGCTGCGGGGTGCTTTGAGGAAGCCGAACCGCTGTCCCAGCGACTGGCGTGCCGCCTCCCCCGCCCGCGCGTCCCCGCGACACACCGCGTCGACGAAGGCGAGCGCCTCACAGACCTGGTCGGTGTCGAGGTCGGGGTGCAGCGCGCGGAGCCGGTCGGGGTCCACGCTCCACGACGCGTCGAGGAAGTCGGCGCCCTGGCAGTGCAGGACCACGCCGACGTTGAGGAACTCCTCGCGCTCAGGACGCGGGACGCAGCGCAGCACGACGTACTGGTAGGCCAGCCTCATCCGGCACCTCCCGGCAGCCACTGGCGCGTGCCGAGGCGGGCGAGCAGGAACTCGACGTACGCCGCCCGCAGCGCGTCGGGCGTCTCCGCGCCCGGGACCGGCTCGAGCCAGCCGTCGGGGACCTCGGCCAGCACGTCGGCGAAGACGTCGGGGCCGACGGCTGCGGAGATCTCGCCGTCGAGCTCGCGCGCCCGGTCGGTGCACGTCTCGAAGACGTGCCCGCTCACGTCCCACGGCTGGGCGGCGAACTTCGCCGGGTCACCGACGCCGGAGCGCCACCCGTGGTGGAAGTAGAGCGAGGCACCGTGGTCGATGACCCACAGGTCGCCGTGCCAGAGCAGGAGGTTGGGGTTGCGCCAGGACCGATCGACGTTGGCGGTGAACGCGTCCAGCCACAGCACGCGCGCGCCCTCGTCATCAGCGGCGCTGACCTGGCCGTCGACGCCGAAGGAGCCGGGCAGGAAGTCGATCCCGAGGTTGGTGCCGACGCTCGCGACCAGCAGGTCCTGCACCTCCTCGTCGGCCTCGTAGCGCGCGAGCTCGGCGTCGAGCTCGAGGACGACAAGCCGCGGGGTTCGCAGGCCGAGCCGCGTGGCCAGCCCGCTGGCGATGACCTCGGCCACGAGCACCTTCGCCCCCTGCCCGGCGCCGCGGAACTTGCAGACGTAGGTGCCGAGGTCGTCGCCCTCCACCACCCCGGGCAGGCTGCCGCCCTCGCGCAGCGGCGTGACGTAGCGGGTGACCGCAACGGTGGGCATCACCGGACCGGGGACTCCTCGTGGAGCCGCTTCGTCTCGGCCTCGACGTCGAAGTCGGCGGCCGGCCACTGCGGGTCCAGTCCGCGCAGCGTGTCGAGCAGGAGCTGGCCGACGGCGAGGTTGCGGAACCACTTCTTGTCCGCGGGCACGACGTGCCACGGAGCGACGTCGGTGTGGGTGCGCTCGAGCGCGACCTCGTACGCCTCACGGTAGGCCGGCCACAGGGCACGCTCGTCGAGGTCGCCGGGGTTGTACTTCCAGTGCTTCTCCGGGTTGGCCAGCCGCTCGGCGAGCCGCTCCTTCTGCTCATCCGGGCCCACGTGGAGCATGCACTTGATGATCGAGAAGCCCTCGTCGACCAGCCGCGCCTCGAAGTCGTTGATCGCGCCATAGCGGCGCTCGATCTCCGTGGGCTCGGCGAAGCCGCGCACGCGGGCGATCAGCACGTCCTCGTAGTGCGAGCGGTCGAAGACGCCGATGTAGCCGGCCTCCGGCAGCCCCTTCTCGATGCGCCAGAGGAAGTCGTGCGCGCGCTCCTCCTCCGTGGGGGCCTTGAAGCTGGTGATCCGCACGCCCTGGGGGTCGACCAGCCCGATCGTGTGGCGCAGCACGCCGCCCTTGCCGCTGGTGTCCATCCCCTGCAGCACGAGCAGCACGCGGCGCTCCGACCCGGCCGTCCGCTCGGCCCAGAGGCGCTCCTGCAGGTCGGCGAGCTCGGGCCCCATGGCGGCGAGCGCTGCCTTGCCGTCGGTCTTCGAGCCGTCGAAGCCGGGCGCGGCGTCGGTCTCGATGCTGGACAGGTCGACCGGCCCCTGCGTCAGGCGCAGGTGGGCGGAGATGTCGTCGGTCATGGGCACATCATGGCCCACCCGGCCACGAGCCGTACGCCGCTCAGTGGGCGAGCGCGCCCGGGACGACCGGCGGCAGGACCGACCACGGGAAGTCGATCCACTGCTCGGTGACCCGCCAGCTGTAGTCCGGCTTGATGACCGACTGCGGCTTCTCGTAGATCACCACCGTGCGCGCCTCGGCCACGTTGCCCTCGCAGAACTGGTGCACCAGCTCGAGCGTGCGCCCGGTGTCGGCGACGTCGTCGGCGATCAGGACCTTCAGGCCGGACAGGTCGATCGCGGCCGGTGTCGGCGGCAGCATGATCGGCACGTCGAGCCGCTGGTCGACGCCGGTGTAGAACTCGACGTTGATCACCGACAGGTTCTTCACGCCGAGCGCATAGCCCAGGCCCATGCCGAGCGCCAGACCGCCGCGCGCGATCGACAGGATCATGTCGGGGGCGAACCCGGAGTCGGCCACCTCCTGCGCCAGCTCGCGGGTGGCCGTGCCGAACAGGTCGTAGGTGAGGACCTCGCGCTCGTTGCTCACGGGACCATCCCACCAGAGGGCTGACCCGCGGCGGAAGGGGGCGCTCAGTCCTCGGGCTGGTCGACGAGGTCGGTCACGTCCACCTCGTCGTCCTCGGCCAGCGCCTCGCGGACCACCGAGAACGCCAGCCCTGCGCCGTAGCCCTTGCGGGCGAGCATCCCGGCCAGCCGGCGGGTGGCGACCTGCGGGTCGAGCCCGCGCACGGACCGCATCTTGCGGTCCACCAGTGCGCGAGCCGCTGCACGCTGGTCGTCCTCGTCGATCTGCTCGAGGGCGGCCTTGGCCTCCTCGTCGTCCACGCCCTTGCGACGCAGCTCCTGCGCCAGCGCGCGGGGCGCGAGACCGCGGCTGCGGTGCCGGCTCTCCACCCACGCCGAGGCGAAGGCTGCGTCGTCGATCAGGCCGACGTCGGTGAAGCGGTCGAGCAGCTCGGTGGCCACGTCGTCGGGCACCTCGCGCTTGGCCAGCTTGTCCGCCAGCTCGCGGCGGGTGCGCGCCTGGCCGGTCAGGGCGTCGAGCAGGATCGTGCGGGCCACTCCCTCGGGATCGGCCTCCACCTCCGCAGCACGGGCGGCGGCGGTCGCGGCGCGGGCCTCCTCGGCCTCGGCACGGGTCCGGGTGCGGCGACGGCCGCGACCCTTCGTGCGCGACCGCCCGCCCGACGGCCCGGACCGCTCGTCCGGCTCCGTCGCCGGTGACGACGTGGATGGGGTCTCCCCCACCCACGCTCGTACGCCTAGTCCGACGTCACCGGCCCACGACGGGGGCGGGCGATGTTCCTCAGAAGTCATTGACCCCGATGGGCTCGTCGCTCAGCTCGTCGGCAGGCTTGTCGACGGCCGGGATGACGCCCAGCTTCTCCAGGATCAGCTTCTCGATCTCGTTGGCGAGGTCGGGGTTGTCCTTGAGGAAGTTGCGCGAGTTCTCCTTGCCCTGGCCGAGCTGGTCGCCCTCGTAGGTGTACCAGGCGCCGGCCTTGCGGATGATGCCCGCCTCGACACCGACGTCGATCAGGCCGCCCTCGCGGCTGATGCCCTTGCCGTACATGATGTCGAACTCCGCCTGCTTGAACGGCGGGGCCACCTTGTTCTTCACGACCTTGACGCGGGTGCGGTTGCCGACCATGTCGGTGCCGTCCTTCAGCGTCTCGATGCGCCGCACGTCGAGGCGCACCGAGGAGTAGAACTTCAGCGCGCGACCACCCGTCGTGGTCTCGGGCGAGCCGAACATGACGCCGATCTTCTCGCGCAGCTGGTTGATGAAGATCGCGGTCGTGCCGGAGTTGTTGAGGGCACCGGTCATCTTGCGCAGCGCCTGGCTCATCAGTCGGGCCTGGAGGCCGACGTGGCTGTCGCCCATCTCGCCCTCGATCTCGGCGCGGGGCACCAGGGCCGCCACGGAGTCGATGACGATCAGCGACAGCGCGCCGGAGCGGATCAGCATGTCGGCGATCTCGAGCGCCTGCTCGCCGGAGTCGGGCTGGGAGACCAGGAGGGCGTCGGTGTCGACGCCGAGGGCCTTGGCGTAGTCGGGGTCGAGCGCGTGCTCGGCGTCGATGAAGGCGACGATGCCCCCGGCCGCCTGGGCGCTGGCCACCGCGTGCAGGGCGACCGTCGTCTTTCCGGAGGACTCCGGACCGTAGATCTCGACCACGCGTCCGCGCGGCAGACCACCGAGGCCGAGGGCCACGTCGAGGGCGATCGACCCGGTGGGGATCACCTCGAGCGGGGCACGCGTCTCGTCGCCCAGTCGCATGACCGAGCCCTTGCCGAACTGCTTCTCCACCTGTGCGAGCGCGGCGTCGAGGGCCTTCTCGCGGTCTGCACCAGCCATTGCTGTGTCCCGTTCTCTCGTCGTGTGTGTCGGTACATCTCCGACGTTAGGGCGAGCCACCGACAGTCCCTGATCAGGACGGTCGAACGCTGTGGACAACCTCGCCGCACGTCGTACCTGTGGACGAACAGTAGCCCGAACACGTGTTCGATGGCAGGCGCGGCGCGGCGTGTCGCGCAGATGTTCGCGCCGTACGCGGGGTCGGGCTCAGGGCGTCCGGGTGAGCCGGCCCGCCACCACGACGGCAAGGGCGAGCAGGGCCGCGAAGAGCGCGAGCGCCGGGTAGCCCAGTCCCCCCACGATGACCCCGGCGAACGCGCCGCCACCTGCAGCGGTGAGCGCCATGGCCATGTCGGAGGTGCCCTGCACGTCGGTGCGTGCCTCGATCGGGGTGCGGTCGGCGATCACGGTGGAGGCGGCGACGGTTGCGCACGACCAGCCGAGCCCGAGGAGGAACAGCCCGGTGAAGATCTGCCACGACGAGCCCTCCGGCGAGAGCCCGCAGAGCGCCAGCGACACCAGCAGGACGATCCCCCCGGCGACCAGCACCGGCGAGCGCCCGAAGCGGTCCGCCGCCCAGCCGACGACGGGCGAGAAGGCGAACATGCCGAGCACGTGGATCGAGATGACGAAGCCGATGACCTCGAGGTGCGCCCCGCCGTGCTCCATGTGGAGCGGCGTCATGATCATCACCGTCACCATGGCCGCGTGGGCGCACGCCATCGCGACGACGGCGGCGCCGACGGCCGGCACGTCGCGCACGACCGTGGTGAAGGCAGCCCACGACCGGCCCCGCACGTGCGGCGCGTCGTCCGGCACGACCCCGGCCGCCTCCTGTGCCAGCAGGAGCGGGTCGGGACGCAGTCGCACCCAGATCCACAGCGCCGCCAGCACGAGGACGACCGAGCCGATCGCGAAGCCGCCGGTGAGCTCAGGGATGCCGAGCGGACGGGCGACGGTGCCACCGACGCCCACCAGGTTGGGCCCGGCGACGGCCCCGATCGTCGTGGCCCACACGACGACCGACAGCGCGCGGGCCCGGTGCGCCTCGGTCGCGAGGTCGGTCGCGGCGTAGCGCGAGCTGCTGTTCACCGCCGTCGTCGCCCCGAGCAGCACGGCACCGACGAGCAGGACCGCCATCGAGTCGACGACGCCCGCCAGCACGGCGAGCAGTGCCCCGGTGGCTCCCGCGAGGTAGCCGAGCACGATGCCGATGCGGCGTCCGCGTCGGCGCATCACCCGGGCGAGGACGTACGCCGCTGCGGCCGTGCCGAGGACCTGAAAGGTCTGGGCGAGCCCGGCGAGCGTCTCGCTGCCGGAGATGTCGCGTGCCAGCAGGGACGCGGTGGCCACGCCGATGGTGACGCCGACCGCGCCGACGGCCTGGGAGACGACGAGGGTGCGGACGGTGTGGCGCTGGACCTGCTCGACGTCGAGGACCGCGTCGACCTCGCTGCTCACCGCTCGGTGTCCGGGAGCTCGAGCTGGCGCCAGACCGCGGCCCACACCTGCTTGGGCGGCACTCCGGCGTCCAGCGCCTCCTGGGTCGTGCGTCCGTCGAGGTCGCGCACGACCGTGAGCTCGGCCCAGGTGCGGGAGTAGCTGCGCCCCAGCGCGTGGTCGAGCCGCGCCCAGAACTCGGTGTGCCTCATGGGGACACCGAATCACGGACCGCCGACACCTCGAGCCACGACTCCCCCCGGTGGCCTGCGATGCCCGACCGGACCGCGACGTCGGTCCACCCGGCGCCGGCCACGACGTCGCGCAGCGCGCCGGCGCGCCAGTAGGTGAAGTGACGCGGGCTGCTGATCGACCCGTGGGTGGACCAGCCGTCGCCGTCGCCCTCCGTCACCGCGACGAGGAGCAGGGCTCCGGCACGCGTCACCGATGCCAGGCGGGCGAGCACGACCGGCAGGTCCTGCCGTGCGACGTGCAGCAGCGAGGCGTTCGCCCACACTGCGTCGTAGGCACCCTCGGGAGAGGCGAGGTCGTCGACGAGCGGGTCGACGAGGTCGCACTGTTGGCCCTCGGCGCGCAGCAGCTCGACGAACCCCGGCGTGATGTCGGTGCGCCGGACCCACAGGCCCAAGGCCTCCATCGCGAGCGCGTCGCGACCGCCGCCGGAGCCGATCTCGAGCACCCGGGCACCCGTTCCGGCGTGGGCGGCGAGGGCCTCGACCCGCGCGCGGACCGCGTCGGTCATCGTGGCCGTGCTGGCGACGTACGCCGCTGCGTCGCGGTCGTAGGAGCGGACGGTCTCGTCCACGCTCAACCCGCACCGACGTCGTGGAGGTGGTGGACGACGTCGTGCAGGTGGTAGCTGCCGAGGGACTCGACGGTGAAGACGGAGCCGTCGGACCTGTGCCCACGGCGGTCCCTCGTGGCGTCCGTGACCGTGGCGTAGAAACCGGCGACGGTGCCGGCGGCCTCGAACAGCCCGACCGCCACCTCGGCGGGGTCCTGGCTGCCGTAGGCGCTCTCGATCGCGGTCGCGTCCTGGTCCCAGTTGGCGAAGGCCGGCTCGTCGACCTCCAGCATCAGCCGGACCCGCTCGGCGAAGACCATGTGCACGTCGCGGACGTGGCAGGCGTACTCCAGCGGAGACCACACGGCCGGAGTGTGGCGTGTGTCGACGTCAGGGCGCGCGAGCACGTCCGACCACGCCATCGCGGTGTCGTGGATCCGCGCCGGCAGGGCGTCCAGCGACTGCGCAGCCGGGTCGAACCCGCACTCCGGGCAGGGCCGCTCGAGGACCCACGTCCAGTCCTTGGTGTCCGGGACGATCGCGTCGGGCGCAGCGCTCATGCCCGCCATCCAACCAGTCCGGCGACAGTGGACAATCGGTGGAATGGACATCCGTCGCGCACATGCTGCCGACCTGCCCGAGGTCGCCGCCATCTACGGCCGCGAGGCGCTGGAGGGCCACGCGACCTTCGACCTCGAGCCCCGCCCGATGAGCACCTGGGAGGAGCGCCTGGCGGCCTCGGACCCCGGCGAGCACTTCCTCGTCGCCGAGCACGAGGGGACGGTCATCGGCTACGCCACCTCGATGCCCTACCGGGCCAAGCCGGCCTACCTCCACACCCGCGAGACCACGGTCTACGTCGCGCCGGGACACCAGGGTCGCGGCACCGGCCGCCGGATGTACGACGCCCTGCTGGCGCTGTTGGCCGAGGACGGTGTGCACGTGGTCGTGGCCGCCGTGGCCCAGCCCAACCCGGGCAGCCTCGCGCTGCACCGCGCGTGCGGCTTCACCGAGGTCGGCACGATGCGCGAGGTGGGACGCAAGCACAACCGGTGGATCGACATCACCTGGCTGCAGAAGGTGCTGGCCTGAGTCAGGCCAGGCCGAGCTCGCGCGTCGACACCTCGCGCATCTCGACCTTGCGGACCTTGCCGGTCACGGTCATCGGGAACTCCTCGACGACCATGACGTAGCGCGGGATCTTGTAGTGCGCGAGACGCCCGCTGGCGTAGGCGCGGACCCCGTCGGCATCGAGCGGCTCGGTGCCCGGACGCATCCGGACCCACGCGCACAGCTCCTCGCCGTACTTCGCGTCCGGGACGCCCACGACCTGGACGTCCTCGATGTCGGGGTGGGTGTAGAGGAACTCCTCGATCTCGCGGGGGTAGATGTTCTCCCCGCCGCGGATCACCATGTCCTTGATGCGCCCCGTGATCCGGACGTAGCCCTCGTCGTCCATCACGCCGAGGTCGCCGGTGTGCATCCATCCGTCGGCGTCGACGGCCTCGCGCGTCTTCTCCTCGTCCTGCCAGTAGCCGAGCATCACCGAGTAGCCGCGGGTGCAGAACTCACCCGCCTCGCCCCGCGGCACGGTGTCGCCGCTGACCGGGTCGACGATCTTGATCTCCAGGTGCGGGCACACGCGGCCGACGGTGCCCACCTTGCGCTCGAGGGAGTCGTCGCGCCGGGTGTGGGTGGAGACCGGCGACGTCTCGGTCATGCCGTAGGCGATGGTCATCTCGTCGATCCCGGCGCTGATGAGCTTCTTCATCATCTCCTCGGGGCACGGGGAGCCGGCCATGATGCCGGTGCGCACGCTGGAGAGGTCGTACGACGCCAGGTCGGGCAGCGCCCACTCCGCGATGAACATCGTCGGCACTCCGTAGAGCGAGGTGCACCCCTCCTGCGAGACCGCCCGCAACGTCAGGGCCGGGTCGAAGCCCGGCGCCGGGATGACCATCGTCGCGCCGTGGGTGACGCAGGCCAGGTTGCCCATCACCATCCCGAAGCAGTGGTAGAAGGGCACCGGGATGCAGACCCGGTCGGCCTCGGTGTAGCCGCAGACCTCGCCGACGAGGTAGCCGTTGTTGAGGATGTTGCGGTGGCTGAGCGTGGCGCCCTTGGGGTAGCCGGTCGTGCCGGACGTGTACTGGATGTTGATCGCGTCGTCGGGCCGCAGCGTGGCCTCGCGCGCGGCCAGGTCGTCGTCGCTGACGCCCTCGCCGTCGGCGACCAGGCCCGCCCAGCTGTCCGCGTCGTCGAGGAGCACGACCCGCTCGAGGGTCGGGTTGTGCTCGGCCGTCTCCTCGACCATCGCGCGGTAGTCGCTGGTGCGGAACGACGTCGCGCTCACCAGCATCCGCATGCCGCTCTGGTTGACGGCGTAGGAGAACTCATGGGTGCGGTAGGACGGGTTGACGTTGACCAGGATCGCGCCGACCCGCGCCGTGGCGAGCTGCACCAGCGTCCACGCGGCGCTGTTCGGGCCCCAGATGCCGACCCGGTCGCCGGCCTCGATGCCCGCCCCGATCAGGCCGCGCGCGAGGGCGGCGACGTCGCGGTCGAGCTCGGCCCAGGTCCAGCGGCGGCCGCTGGCACACTCGACGAGCGCCTCGCGGTCGGCGTACGCCGCCACGGTCCGCGCGAGGCTGGCGCCGATCGTCTCCTCCAGCAGCGCCGGCGTGGTCTCTCCCTGGGCGAAGGAATCCATGCCCGGCAACCTACGACGCCTGCCGATGCGTCGCCAGAGGTGTCAGGTCAGCAGCAGCGTGTCGAGGCGACGGCGTACGACGAGCAGGCCGACGACGCCCATCACGACGAGGTAGACGACCGAGACCGCCGACTCCCAGGTCACGACGCCGGTGGTGAGCTCGCGGCACAGCACGACGCCGCGGTAGAGCGGCGTTGCCTCCACGATCCAGCGGAGCACGCCGTTGCCGAAGGCTTCGACGGGGAAGAACGTCGCGGAGAAGAGGAAGAGCGGCATCTGCGCGAGGGTGATCTTGTCGAAGTCCTGCCAGCTCTTCATCCAGGTGGTCAGCGCCATGCAGACGGCCGAGAAGGCGAAGGCGATCAGCACGGTGGCCGGCAGCGCCAGCACCGCCCACCACGACTCGACGAGGCCCATCGCGACCATGACCAGCAGGAAGGCCGCGGAGTAGACCGAGCCGCGCATCAGCCCCCACGTGATCTCGCCCCGGGCGATGTCGCCGGTGGAGAGCGGCGTGGCCAGCATCTGGTCGTAGAGCTTCTCGTACTTGAGCTTGAAGAACACGTTGAACGTCGAGTCGAGCAGGGCTCCGTTGAAGGCCGAGGTGGCCAGCATGGCGGGCGCGACGAAGGTGGCGTAGGGCACCTGCTCGCCGTGGAACTCGAAGCCGTCGATGAGCTGGCCGACCCCGATGCCGATGGAGAAGAGGTAGAGGACCGGCTCGAGGAAGCCGGTGAGGAAGAGCTTCCACGCCGACTTGTAGACGATGAAGTTGCGCAGCACGAGCAGTCGCGCGGCGCCCACCGGCGTCAGGGGTGCGGGGATCCCGGTCACGAGCGCCACCTCAGACCTCCAGCCGCTTGTCGAGGCCGGTGACGGCCCAGCGCCAGCCGACGACGCACAGCACCACGAGGACGCCTGCGTTGAGGGCGGCCAGGGACCAGTCGACGGTGTCGAGGCACAGCATCCGCGACAGCGAGACGCCGTGCCACAGCGGCGTCAGCCGGGCGAGCCACTCCAGCACCGGGCCGAGGTTGGCGATGGGGAAGAACGCACCGGAGAAGAGCGTCAGCGGCAGCACGCCGAGGCGGAAGAGCAGGCCGAAGCCCTCCTCGGACTTCAGGCGCGCGGAGTAGCCGAAGGCGAGGGTGGCGAAGGCGGTGCCGACCAGCACCTGCGAGACCCAGGCGAGGACCGGACCCCACCAGGTCTCGAAGACACCGAAGGGCGCCAGGACGAGCATGAAGACCGCGCACGCCGAGGCGATCCGGAAGACCACGAAGCACAGGAAGGCGTTGACCAGGTCGCGCACCGCCAGGGGCGTGGCGAGCTGGGCGAAGAACGTCTTGTGCCACTTGATGGCCCCCATCACGGGGTACGTCGTCTCGCTGACCGCGATCGTCATCGCGTGCGCGGCGACGAGGCCGGGCACGATGAAGGCGAGGTAGGAGGTGGCGCCCTCGAGGCGATCGGGGTCGGCATCGATGAAGCCACCCAGCAGGACGCCCATCGCGAGGACGTAGAAGAGCGGTGTGACGAAGGAGTTGGCCACTCCCCCGCGCCATGTGCGCTTGTAGACGGTCAGCCAGTAGTCGTACTGCCGGGTGATGCCCTCGCGGACCGAGAGGGAGCCGGTCGGGCGGGTGGCGGGACGTGCGTCGGTCGTGGCCATCAGTCGGCCAGGCTCCGGCCGGTGAGGCGCAGGAAGACGTCCTCGAGGGTGGAGCGGCGCACGAGCGTCGCGATCGGGTGCAGCCCCCGCTCGAGGACCGCGGTGACGACCTCCTCGCCGTGGTCGCTGTAGACGAGGAGGCGGTCGGGCAGCACCTCGACGCGCTCACCGAGGTCCTCGACCTTCTCCGCCAGCGCCTCGTGCTCCCCGACGCCGAAGCGCAGCTCGGCGACCTCACGGGTCGAGTGGGCGTCGATGAGCTCGCGCGGGGACCCCTCGGCAGCGATCAGCCCCTTGTCCATCACGACGAGCCGGTCGCAGAGCTGCTCGGCCTCGTCCATGTAGTGGGTGGTGATCACCAGCGTGACCCCGGCCTGCTTGAGCCGGAACAGCTGGTCCCACAGGACGTGGCGGGCCTGGGGGTCGAGGCCGGTCGTGGGCTCGTCGAGGAGCAGGAGGTCGGGGCTGTTGATCAGGCTGCGCGCGATCGTCAGGCGTCGCTTCATGCCGCCCGAGAGGTCCTCGACCTTCGACCTGGCCTTGTCGGTGATCTGCGCGAACTCCAGCAGCTCGTGGGCGCGGTCGCGGCAGGTCGCGCGGTCGATGCCGAAGTAGCGGCCGTAGATGTAGAGGTTGTCGAAGACGTTGAGCTCGTTGTCGAGCGTGTCCTCCTGCGGGCACACGCCGAGGCGTCCGCGGATGGCCGGGCCGTCGGTCGCGGGGTCCATGCCGAGGATCCGCAGCTCGCCGGACGACACCGGGCTGACCGAGGCGATCATGCGCATCGTGCTCGACTTGCCGGCGCCGTTGGGGCCGAGGAAGCCGAAGGCCTCACCGCGTCGCACGTCGACGTCGATGCCCTTCACTGCCTCGAAGTCACCGAACGACTTGCGGAGTCCCCGTGCCGAGATCATGGAGTCCGTCACACCGGCCGACACTAGAGGAGAGCGCGGACAACACGCCAACGACCACGCGGCCGGTCTCACCGGGTGATGACGTAGGTCGAGACCGGTCCCGACGGCCCGCTCCCGAGGTAGCCGTCGTAGTGCATCCGCGCGACCTGGTCCCGGATCGAGCCGTGGCCCGACGCCTCGGCCGCCGCGGCACCTGCGGCGTAGCGGTCGAGGTCGTGGTTGTCCACGATCCGGTGGGTGCCGTCGTCGAAGAGCACGGTCGTCCGGTGCGGCTGGTCGGGGTTGTCCTCGCCGTCGAGGAGCGGCACCGCGTCACCCCGGTTCTCGAGGTGGAGGGCGTGGGTGCCGTCCGGGAGCTGCGCGACCTGCGCGGTCGGTGACCCCGCGGTCACGACGTGCTCGACGTCGAAGTGGCGGGTGAAGTCGGGGTCGGCCGCCAGCGACGTCGCCACCATCCCGCCCTGGGAGTGGCCCACCAGCGTCACGGCCTTGCCGTCGAGGCCGGCGTGGAGCATCGCTGCCCGGATGCCACGGCCATAGGCGCTGTCGGTGCCGCCGATCAGCTGGTAGTTGGTCTCCATGTCGCGCACCAGCCCGCCGGAGGGCACCGGTCGCATGTCGTCGGTGCCGGGCAGGTAGACGACGTAGCGCTCCTCCCCCACCTGCTGGACCTGGATCGCCCCGTGCAGCGCCTCGGTGTGCGGGCCGGCGTCGAGGTCGTTGGTGGCGGCGAGCTGCTCGACCAGCGCCCGGAGGCTTTCCGGGAGAACCTCGCGGGCACCGCCCTCGACGTCGGTGACGCGGGCGACCGAGTAGTCGGTGTCGTCGCCGAGCAGCAGCGCCATCAGGCGTGCCGCGTCGTTGGTGGTGGGCTGTCCGACCGGCCCGTCGCCCGGGTCGAGCAGCCCCAGCCCCGGCACGAGCGACCCGACCAGCCCTCCCCCGCTGTTGAGCAGGTGCTGCGCCAGCCCGGGGTGCTCGTGGAGCAGCGCCCCGAGCCCGTCGGTGAGGCGCTGCTCGAGTGCCTGCTGCTCCTTCGGTGTCAGCGACGACCAGCACGCGTGTCCGACTCCTCCCGCGACCAGCAGCGCGGGCAGGGCCGTCACGGTCCCGGTCAGCACCACCCGCCCGAGCGTGTGGTCGATCGCCTCGCCGACGTGCCGCGACAGCGCGTCGCTCGCCCGGAAGGCCGCCACCACAGCGCGTACGCCGAGCGCGTCGGCCTCGATGCCCACGGCGCGGACCGCGAGGCCGTCGGTCCCGGCGGTGGCGCCGAGCACCTGGACCTCGGCGTCGGCGAAGGACAGCGGCGACAGCACCGCCGACTCGAGCAGGTCGCCGTCGGCCACGACCCGCACTCCGAGGCCCGCCATCTCGACGAGGTCCCCGGCGTGCTGCTCGTAGCGTGCCGCGAGGCCGAGCATCTGCTCGTAGCCCGCCTCCACGCCGTGCGAGCCTCCGGTCACCGACTCGATCGGAGGCAGGCTGCCGCTGCTCACGAGGTGACCTCGGCGGCACGCACGGCCAGCTCGCGCGGCAGGTCGACGACGCTGCGGCCCTGGATGCGGACCATCGTCCAGCCGTCGCGGGTGACGGGTGTGAGCGAGCGCCAGCCGTCGCCCAGGAGCACCCACTCCACGATCCCGACGCCCGGGCGCCCCCGCCGGTCCCGCCCCATCACGGCGGCGTGCAACCGGCCGCGTGAGTCGGACTCGAGCTGCTCGTGCCAGAGGCGTACGTCGGCGTCGGCAGCGGTCTCCAGCACGCCGGGCGAGTCCCCCGCGAGTGTCGTCCCGGTGTGGTCGGCGACCATCACGTCGAGGAGCTCGGTGCGGTGCCGTCGGACCGCCTCGCCGGTGGCGAGCAGGAGCTCCCACGGGGTCTCGACCACGGCGGGAAGCGGAGCGGCGTACTCGCTCTCCCGCAGCGCGGCGGGGTCCACGTGGGCGGCCCGACCGAGCTCGAGCCACCAGTCCTCGGCGGCGAGCCAGGCCAGCTCGAAGGCGAGACCGTCGCCGGTCGAGAGGCACACGACCCAGTCGTCGAGGTTGCGGTGCCAGCTGCGGACGCGGACCGTGCCGCGGCGCAGGCGGACCAGCACCTCGAGCTCGACGGCGAGCGCCGGGGCGTGCCACACCGCGAGGACCGCGCGCCCCTCCTCGGTGGGTACGCCGTCCGCGACGAGGCTGGCGGCCACGAGCGCCTCGTCGAGGTCGGCCACCGGCACCGCCGGCGCGGGGACGTCGTCGCCGAGCCGACCCACCAGGTCGCCGGCCGCTCCCCCCACCGGCGCAGGCACCGACGCGAACGGGGACGGCACCCCGGTGAGCTCGGCCAGCCGGTCGACAGCAGCGCGGGTGAGGCGTACGCGTCGCGGGGTGACCGTCTGCTTCTCGACCGCGTCGCCCCGGGCGTCGAGCAGGATCGCGTTCATCGCACGCCCCCGGACAGCCGGTCGGGCACGTCGAGCCAGTCGCGGTGGCCGTCGGGCGGCGGCCGGAAGCTCGCCAGCAGCTGGTCGGCCGGGTCCGGGGCCAGGTCCCGGACCCGGTCGAGCGCCGTGTCGGCCAGGCTCGCGAGTCGTGCGCACGCGCCCTCGACGAGGCCCTGCACCCGCCGGGCGATCTCGCGGATCAGGTCCTTCAGCCGGTCGACCTCGTCGGCATGGCGGCGCAGCGCCCGTGCGGCGTCGTCGTGCTCGTCGGCCGTGCGCCGCAGCGCGACCGCCCGCTCCGTCATCCGCTCGCGCATCGCCTGCGCGGCCCGGCCCTCCCACACGACCAGCTCGGACGCGCCGACCAGCCGGTCCGCGCCCCTTCGGATCTCGGCGCCCTGCTCGCCCACCTGCTGGGCCAGGCGCCGGATCACCCCCGTGTCTCCGTACATCTGTCTCTCCTCGCCCCCGCGGCGCCGTGGTGCGCCACAGGTCCGATGCCCGAGGCGGCACCGCACCAAACGAGGGCGCGGGCGAGCTGTGGACAAGGCTCCCGGACGCCTTCGCGCGCCTGCCTACTGTGGAGGGGTGAACGACCGCGTCGTCGAGCCCGTCTCGTCGCACCCGCCGGCGCTGCACGGCCGGGTGATGATGACCCAGCACTGGCGCGACCTGACCTTCCTGCACTGGGCTGTCGACCCGGCGCTGGTCGCGCACCGCATGCCCCCGGGCGTCCGCCCCGACACCCTCGACGGCGCCACCTACGTCGGCCTGATCCCCTTCCGGATGGTGGGGGCAGGTGTCGCGCGCGGTCCGGGCGTGCCGTGGCTGGGCACGTTCCTCGAGACCAACGTGCGCCTCTACTCCGTCGACGAGACCGGTCGGCGCGGGATCGTCTTCCTCAGCCTCGACACCGACCGCGCCGGCGTCGTGCTGGGTGCTCGCGCGGCCTTCGGCCTGCCCTACCGCTGGGCGCGGATGCGCCACCGGCACGACGGCGACGTGCACACCTACGACGCCCGCCTGCGCCACCCCGGCGCGCGCGGGTCGAGCCGCCTCGTGGTCCGCGCCGGGGCGCGCCGCGAGAGCACGCCGCTCGACGACTTCCTCAGTGCCAGGTGGGGCCTGCACCAGCGTTGGTGGGGCCGGACCCTCTACGTCCCCAACCAGCACGAGCCCTGGCCGGTGCACGACGCCGAGGTGCTCGCGCTCGACGACGGCCTGATGGCGTCGGTGGGCCTGCCGGGACTGGCCTCGCGACCGCCCGACCACGTCGGCTTCAGCCCGGGTGTGTTCACCGAGTTCGGCCTGCCCGGCGACGCCCGGCGCCCGCGCGCCTGACCTGCGGCTCAGCCCTCGGCGGCCGGCTGCGCGGCGCTGCCGGACGGCTCGGCCGACCGTGCCGACCAGGAGGCCAGGAGCCCGAGCCGCTCGGCCGACGGGGAACCCGGCTCGGCGGTGTAGACGATGAGCGCGTGCCCCGGCTCGGCGGTGATGGCGAGCTCCTCGTAGGCGAAGGTGACCTCGCCGACGACGGGATGGTGGAAGCGCTTGGTGCCGGAGCCGTGCGTGCGCACGTCGTGGTCGGCCCAGAGCCGGCGGAACTCCTCGCTGCGGGTCGACAGCTCGCCGACGAGGTCCTGGAGGCCGCGGTCGTGCGGGTCGCGACCGGCGTCGGCGCGCATGACGCCGACGCACATGCGGGCGAAGAGGTCCCAGTCGGGGTAGAAGTCGCGCGAGGCGGGGTCGAGGAACTGGAAGCGCGCCAGGTTGGGCAGGCGACCGCCCTCCCCGACGAGCGGGGAGTAGAACGCCCGGGCGAGCCGGTTGGTCGCGAGGACGTCCTGGTGCTGGTCGCGGACGAAGGCGACGCCGTCGGTGATCGCCTCGAGGGTCCACGCGAGCCCTGGTCGGGTGGCGGTCCTCGTCGACGTACGCCGGCGGCCGCGGCCCGACGTCGGAATGCCGTCGGCCGCGCGGGCGAGGTCGTGGAGGTGCGCGCGCTCGGTCTCGTCGAGGCGCAGCGCGCGGGCGAGCGCCTCGAGCACCCCGGAGGAGGCGCCGGCGATCTGACCGCGCTCGATGCGGGCGTAGTACTCCACGCTGAGCCCGGCGAGCATCGCGACCTCCGAGCGGCGCAGGCCCGGCACCCGGCGGTTGCCCGTGCTCGGCAGCCCGGCCTGGTCCGGGGTGATCCGGGCGCGGCGGGTGGTCAGGAAGTCCCGCACCTCTGCGCGTACGTCGTCGCGGTGGTCCACGCCGTCGAGACTAGGCCGCTCCCGGCGCCGGCTCGAGGTGCGAGGGGTGCCCTCCCAGTACGTCCCTCGACCGTGCCTTCCTCCCGCACGCCGACGGAGGTTGACTCGGCGGTGCGCCGACGACCGTCGGCGCCCGACGACGAGGAGCCGACGTGCCGGGCTTGATGCGTACGACGCTGGCAGCCGCCGCTGTCCTCGCGGTCGCCGCGTGCGGCGGCACCGACGCGGCTCCTGCGTCGCCCTCGACCGAGGGTGGCCGTCAGAGCAGCACGCCGTCCGGCGTGACCACGGAGGACCGGGAGGTCGAGGACATGACGACGAGGCTCATCCTGACGATCGGCGAGGAGCGCTTCGGGGCGACCCTGGACGCCAGTGCCGCCGCCCGCGACCTGCTCGCACAGCTGCCCGTGACGGTCGAGATGACCGACCACGGCGGTGTCGAGAAGACCGGCCCGCTCCCCGCCCCGCTGTCGCTGGACGGACAGCCCGAGGGGGCAGACCCGGACGTCGGGGACCTCGGCTACTACTCCCCCGGCAACGACCTCGTCCTCTACCACGGCGACCAGGACTACTACCCCGGCATCGTCGTCCTGGGCCGGCTCGACGACGGCGTGGCCCGGCGGATCGCCGCGCTGGACGGCTCGGTGACGGTCACGGTGGAGGCGGAGCGATGAGCAGCACCAGTGACCTCGCGGCGTTCCTCGCTCACGTCGGCAGCGGAGCCCTCATCGAGGGCGGCTCGGCCCACCACCGGTTCATGCACGGCGCCTCGCAGGAAGCGCTGCGCGTCGTTGCCGAGATCAACACCGGCTACCGCACCCCCGAGGAGCTCCGGGCCCTGCTGGGCGAGCTGACCGGTCGACCGGTCGACGCGTCGGTCACGCTCTTCCCACCCTTCTACAGCGAGTTCGGCAAGAACCTCGTGCTCGGTCGCGACGTCTTCATCAACATGGGCTGCCGCTTCCAGGACACCGGCGGCATCACCATCGGCGACGGGTCCCTCATCGGCCACGGCACCACCCTGACCACGCTCAACCATGCGGTGGACCCGGCACGGCGCGCGGACATGCTGCCCGCCCCGGTCGTCATCGGACGCCGCGTCTGGCTGGGCGCCGGGGTCACGGTCGTGCCCGGCGTGACGATCGGCGACGGCGCCATCGTCGGGGCCGGCTCGGTGGTCACCAAGGACGTGCCGGCGGACACGATCGTCGCGGGAGTGCCTGCACGGGTCATCCGGGCGACGGGCCACCACAGCACCCCGGCGTGAGGTCGCCCCCGGGTCCACCTCAGGGTCGGACCGGGGCTGATCCCGATGGTGGTGCGGTGCGGGTCGCAGCAGGCTGGAGGCACCAGCCGACCACCCGGAGGACACACCATGGACGACATCCGATCCGCCTTCGCCCGCCAGGGCCTCGTGCGGTCCAGCGACAGCGGGATCCTGGGCGGTGTCTGCGCCGGCGTCGGCCGCCGGCTCGGTCTCACACCGTGGATCGCGCGGCTGCTCTTCGTGGTGCTGCTGATGGTGCTGCCCGGCAGCCAGCTCCTCGTCTACCCAGCGCTCTGGTTCCTGATGCCCGCCGACGACAGCGTCGTCGCGGCTGTCGGCAGCACGAGAGATCGGTAGTCCTGCCGATGCCGGAGCCGCAGCAGGCCGACAGACTCGACGGGATCACCCTGGGGAGGGACCGATGATGCACACCATCTGGCGTCGCAGTGCGTACGCCGACCAGCTCGAGGCCGAGGTGCGCGACGCGCACTGCTGCCACGACCGCGACCGCTGTGCGTCCTGCCGGACGAAGCTCGACGAGGTGCGCGCGATCCGCCGCGACGCGGTCCTGCACTCCATCGCGACGACCCGGCCGCGCCGCTCGCTGCACTGAGCGCCCTGGGGCCTCTGGTCGCCCCCGCGGGATCGGCGTACCGTGCTGGATGTGTCGTCGTCACCTGTGGCACAGCGGCTGTTCCGGACCGTGGGCGAGAGCCCGGCCGCGGAGCGGGTCGCCGGCGCGCAGGAAGCGCTCTACCGCCCGCTCCTCGACTGGGCCGTACGCAGCCCGCTGCACACAAACCGGCTCGGCCACTCGGTGCACCCACCGCTGACCGACGTCACCCTCGGGTGCTGGCTCGGCGCGTCGGTCCTCGACGCCCTGGGCGGGCCGGACGGGCAGCGCAGCGCCACACTGCTGGTGGCGAGCGGCCTCGTGGCGTCCGGTCCGACGGCGATCGCGGGCGCCGGCGACTGGGCGACGATGTCGGGCAGCGACCGCCGCATCGGCGCGGTCCACGCCCTCGGCACGGACGTGGCCACCTTCTTCTTCGTCGGATCGCTGGTCGCGCGGCTGCGCGGACGGCACGCCACCGGTGCGCGCCTGGCCCTTGTGGGGCACGTGGCGATGGCGGGGGCCGGGCTCCTGGGCGGGCACCTCGCCCTCGTCCGCGGCACGGCGAACCGCTCCGCCGCCGAGGTGCGCTAGACCTGTCGCAGGATTTCTGGACCGGCGATGTCGAAAGGCACCGGCGCCGTTCGACGTACGTGCGACAACCCGCTCAGCTGCGTCAGTCGCCCGGCGGCTTCATGAGCCGTACGGCTCGCCGCCTAGCCTGACGGTTCCGGCACCGATGTCCGAGGCCAGCTCCTCGCACGACCCGGTGTCGGGGTCGCACCACGAGAGCGTGCTGTCCAGCAGCCGCAGGACATGGCCGTCCGGGCTCCAGCCGAGCTCGACCCGCTCGTGGGCGTCGACGACGTCCTCCAGCCGCCACGACTGGCCGGTGTCGACGGAGAAGAACTCGTAGTCGACGGACGCCTCCTCACCCCTCTCGTTGGGGAACGCGCGGAGGTAACGGCCGTCCGGCGAGAAGAACCCGTACCAGCCGTCGCGCAGGTCGAGCTCGCGCACGAGGTCGGAGGACTCCATGGAGCGGATGAGCCACCGTTCGCGGCCTGCCCAGTCGGCGTACCTGCCTCCCGCGAGCTCGTAGGTCTCGGTGGTGCCGGGCACGAGCGAGACCGTGCCCGTACGCCAGTCCCACTGCGTCCACCCCTCGTCGCCGCGCACCCAGACCATGTCGCCGTGGATCGCCACGGGTGGGGCGCGCCACCCCATGGCCCGGTCCCCGAGGTCCACGCTCGTGCGCGCGAGCTCCTCGTCGGAGGCGGCGTCGTGCACGACGAGGTCGTACGCCCCGCCATCCGTCGGCTCGGAGTAGGCGAAACGCGGGGAGCTCGGCTCGAACCCTGCGATCTGGTCGTCGAGGGCGACGTCGATCGTGGACCACTCGCCGGTCGGGGTGACAAGGGCGTAGCGCGAGCCGCCCTCGTCGCGGTCGGGATTCTCGCCGGACTGGATGACCACACCCGCCGAGGTGTAGTGCAGCGCCTTGATCGGCTCGTTCCACTCGAACCGGTTGGCACCCATGACCAGCTCGTCGCCGATCGCATAGGCCCCCCGCGAGGCGTACGACGACAGGGCTCGCGTCGCGTCGGCGATCCGGACGTCGCCGTCGAGGCGCCTCGCGTCGTCGGCCCGCGGGATCTGGAGGAGGCCGACGGCGCAGGCTGCAATCAGCACAGCCGCACCGATGCCCCGGAGCTGGGTGCGGCGACGGCGGACCCGTCGTCCGCGGGCCATGATCTGGTGCGCGGGAGGCGGCGGCACGTCGATGCTCGCGGCCTCGTCGTGAAGGAGGGTGGACAGGCGGTCACTCATGGCTCGCTCCTCGGGATGCGGGGACCACGGCCTCGCCGAGGACGCGCCGGAGGGCGGCCAGGCCGGCGAACGTCTGCGACTTGACCGTGCCGGGCGAGCAGCCGAGGGTGTCGGCGGTCTCGGCCACGGAGAGGTCGTCGTAGTAGCGGAGGACGACCACCGCGCGCTGGCGCGGCGGAAGCGCAGCGAGCGCCGCCATCAGCGCCGGCCGGTCGGTCGGGTCGACCTCGTGGGCCGAGACGTGGGCGTTCGCACCGTTCGAGACGTCCTCGTCAGGCATCTCGTTGCGCCACGAGCGCCGACGGAACCACGAGGTCGCCGTGTTGACCAAGGTGGTGCGCGCGTAGGAGTAGGCGGCCTCCGGCTCACGGATCCGTGGCCACGCCGTGTACGTCTTGGCGAGGGCCGTCTGCGTGAGGTCCTCGGCCAGGCCGTGGTCGCCGAGCAGCAGGTGCGCGGTGCGGTAGAGCCCGGGCCATGCGGTGTGCACGAAGTCGGCGAACGCAGCGTCGTGCGTGCTGTCCTCCATCATTCCCCCTCACGCCGACCGGATGACCTTGCACTGAGAGACGCTCCCATCCTCCATTCGGTTGGGTCCCGGATCGGATCCGCGCGGACGGCGAGACCTTCGGCCCTGTCGCAGCCCGTCTGCGGGTGCCACGATGCAGGAGAGCCTGAGGAGGCGATGCCCGTGCGGCACCTGACGATCGCAGGTCTGGCCCTGTCCCTGTCCCTCGCCGCGGCACCCGCAGTCGCGGCCGTGATCGACGGCACCGGCGGGAACGACCGATTGACCGGCACGTCACGTGCCGACGTCATCCGGGGACTCGGTGGCCGTGACGTCCTGCAGGGCCGCAGCGGGCCCGATGTGCTGCGCGGCGGACCGGACGCGGACATGGTCTTCGGCGACGGCGGCCGGGACCTGCTCGTCGGCGGCACCGGGCGCGACGTACTCTCCGGGGGACCCGGTGGCGACCGCCTGCGCGGTGGCGCCGGTGCCGACTCCCTCACCGACGGCGTGATCACCGAGCTGAGCGCCGAGCCGGGCGACGACCTGCTGCGTGCCGGGCCGGGCGACGACTTCCTCGGCGTGACCGGCGGTCAGGACCGGGTCTTCGCCGACACCGGCGACGACGAGCTGAAGACGATCGACGACGGGGTGGTCGACACCATCGACTGCGGCGACGGCACCGACTCGGTCACCTACTTCGAGGTCGACGGCGAGGGCGGCATCGACCCGCTCGACGTGCTCATCGGGTGCGAGCAGGTGAGCGAGGCCCGCTGACCAGGGCAGCCGACAACTTGTCGGGCACGCGCGGCGTCACACCGCCGTACGACACCCACTCGCTCGGCGCACGTCATGACGGCCCGACCCGAACGCAAGGCCACCCATGTCTGCCCGACTGTCTGCCCGACGCCTCCTCACGCGCACCACTCTCGCGCTGCTCCTCCCCGCCTCCCTGCTCGCCGGTTCGGCGACCGGCTCGGCCTCGGAGCCCGCACCCCCGTCCGAGCCCCCGGCCAACGTCGCGGTGAAGAAGGCCAAGCGCCAGTGGGTCAAGCTCGAGGCGCTCCCCCCGATCGTCCAGCACGGTCGCGGCGTGGCCAGCCCGGACGCCGCGCGCGCGGCGCTCACCGCGACGCTGCGCCCCGTGCGGGTCGGCCGCAGGTTCGAGCTCCAGGTCCAGCAGGACGACATGTGGTCCGTGGTCGCCACGGCACGGCAGGACCGCCGCGGCCGGGCGCAGTTCGCCGCCGCGTCCACCGACGGCAAGGGAGCGCTGACCTACCGGGTCAAGGCCCTGCCGTTCCGCGGCCTCCGTAAGGTCACGAGCGCCCCGGTGAGCACCGCCCGCTGGCAGCGCGCGTCGTGGACCGACGAGTTCTCCGGCGACCAGCTCGACCCGGTGTGGAACCACCGCGGCCGGGAGTACGTGAAGACCGCGCGCCGCTCGTGCTCCAAGGGCGACCCGCGCGCCGTCACCGTCGGCGGAGGGGCCGCGCGCCTCAGCATCATCAAGGACCCCGACACGACCAGGAAGTGCCGCATCCGCGGTCGTGACGCGGTCAAGGGCAAGTACGCCTACCGCCTCAACGGCCACATCGGCACCCAGGGCGCCTACTCGTTCCGCTACGGCCACGCCGCCGCCCGTGTGAAGTTCCACCGCCTGCGCGGGCAGCACGGCGCCTTCTGGTTGCAGCCGGCCGACGGCATGCACCCCGCGTCCACCGGCGCGGAGATCGACGTCGTGGAGTACTTCGGCGACCGTCACCCCCAGGGCGGGCTGGCCACCTTCATGCACCGCTACGACGCTCGCGGCCGCGTCTCGTCCGGCGGCTGGATCCCGAACTCCCGCTCCTACCTCCACGGCAAGCGCGACGGCTGGTCGAAGAACTACCACGTCTTCTCGGTCGAGTGGACGCCGAGGACGGTCGTCTTCCGCATCGACGGCAAGGAGACCCGCCGGATGCGCGTAGGCATCTCCGACGTGCGCCAGTTCCCCATCCTCAGCCTGATCGCCGCCGACTACGAGATCCCCAAGATCCAGGGCAGCCGCCTGCCGCAGCACATGTACGTCGACTGGGTGCGGGTGTGGGAGACGCCCGAGCCGTGAGCAGTCCCGACTCGCCGGTTGAGGTGCGAGCGCAGCGAGCCTCGAAACCTCACGCAGGCGTCAGCCGCAGCAGCCTCCCCGCGCCCTCGTCCTCGAGCAGCCAGATCGATCCGTCGGGTCCCTGCTCGACCGCCCGGATCCGCTCCCCGAGGTCGTAGACCTCGGTGTCGGCCGCGCGCTGGTCCTCGAGGTCGACGCGCACCAGCGCCTCGCCGGAGAGGGCGCCGAGGAAGGCGTCGCCCTGCCAGTCGGGGAACATCTCGCCGGAGTAGATCAGCAGGCTGCCCGGGGAGATGCTCGGCGTCCACGACCGCACCGGGGCGGCGTACCCGTCCCCCTCGGCGTGGTCGGGGATCTCACCGCCGCCGTAGTCGCTGCCGTCGGACGCCTCCGGCCAGCCGTAGTTGGCGCCCGCCTCGACGAGGTTGAGCTCGTCGCCGCCCTCGGGCCCCATCTCCGAGGACCAGAGCGTGCCGTCGGGCGCGAACTCGAGGCCGAGCGGGTTGCGGTGGCCCCAGCTCCAGATCTCCGCCGTGACACCGCCCTCGTCGGCCATCGGATTGCCCGGAGCCGGCTCGCCGTCGAGGGTCAGCCGCACGACGGAGCCGAGCGTGTTGGTGGTGTCCTGCGCGGGGTCCTGGAGCTGGCGGTCGCCGGAGGAGACGAAGAGGTGCTCGCCGTCGGGAGAGAACGCCAGCCGGTGGCTGAAGTGGCCTTCGCCGTCGCTCTTCGGGGTCTGGCGCCAGATGACCTCGAGGTCGGCGAGGGCCGGATCGCCGCCGGTCTCCAGGCGGGCGCGGCCGACCGCTGCGCCGACTCCCCCGTCACCGGCCTCGGCCCAGCTGAGGTAGACCAGCCCGTCCTCGGCGTACGTCGGACCCGGCAGCACGTCGCCGAGCCCGCCCTGGCCGGCGTCGACCACCTCGGGCGTCCCGGCGACCTCGACCCGCTCGCCGGTGTCGGTGTCGCGCAGGTGCAGCATGCCGGTGCGCTCGGTGAGCAGCAGGTCGCCGTCGGGCAGGAAGGCCATCGCCCAGGGCTCGTCGAAGCGGTCGACCTCCTCGACCGCGAACGGCCATCCCTCGTCGTCGGCTGCGGTCACCGGGCCGAGCGCGCCTGAGGAAGCGCTGTCGGCGGAGCACCCTGCGGTGAGCGCGACGACGAGTCCGGCGAGGGCGAGGGGCGCTGACTTCATGCGTCCATCGTGCGCGCAGCGGCCAACCCCGACGGCGTACGTCCTAGGGTCGGTGGATGGAACCCACCGATCTCTCCCCCGCCGACCTGACGCACCTGCGCCGCTGCGTCGACCTCGCCCGCGAGGCGCTCGAGGCAGGCGACGAGCCGTTCGGCTCCCTGCTGGTGGACCCGGACGGCGAGGTGCTGGCCGAGGAGCGCAACCGCACCGGCGACGGCGACCAGACCCGCCACCCCGAGCTCGACCTGGCCCGCTGGGCCGCCGCGCACGTCGCTCCGGAGCTGCGCGCGGACTGCACGGTCTACACCTCCGGCGAGCACTGCCCGATGTGCGCGGCCGGCCACGCGTGGGTCGGCCTCGGGCGGATCGTGTACGCCGGGTCGACCGCGCAGCTCGTCGAGTGGCGTCAGGAGTGGGGGCTGGCGCCCGGCCCGGTGTTGCCGCTGGCGATCAACGACGTCGCGCCGGACCTGCCCGTCGCGGGCCCGGCGCCCGGGCTGGCCGAGGAGCTCCGTGAGCTCCACCGACGCAGCGCGAGCCGGCCCGCCTGACGGTCCTGCCACCCGATGAGGTGGGACGGCACCCACCGCCACGGTAGGAAGGAGCCATGCGCATCCTCTTCACCGGCGGCAGCGGCAAGGCCGGGAAGCACGTCGCCCCCTACCTCGCCGAGCAGGGCCACCAGGTCACCAACGCCGACCTCGTCCCCCTTGGCCACCCCGACGTCGCGGACCTCCGCGTCGACCTCACCGACACCGGCGAGGTCTACTCCGCGCTCGCCGGGCTCGCCACCTTCGACGAGCTCGACCTGGCCGAGAAGCCGACCTACGACGCCGTCGTGCACTTCGCCGCGGTGCCCGCGATCCTGTTGCGCCCGGACTCGGCGACGTACGCCACCAACGTGCTCAGCACCTACAACGTGCTCGAGGCCGCGACCCGCCTCGGCATCCGCAAGGTCATCTTCGCCTCGTCCGAGACGACGTACGGCGTGTGCTTCGCGCAGGGCGAGCGGCGTTTGCTCTACGTGCCCGTCGACGAGGAGCACCCGACGGTCCCGGAGGACTCCTACGCGATGTCGAAGGTCGCCAACGAGGTGACAGCCCGGTCGTTCCAGGCGCGCAGCGGCGCCGACATCTACGGCCTGCGGATCAACAACGTCATCGAGCCGCACGAGTACGCCGAGATGTTCCCGCCGTTCCTCACCGACGCGGGCCTGCGGCGGCGCAACATCTTCGCCTACATCGACGTGCGTGACCTCGGCCGGATGGTGCAGCGCTGCCTGGAGACCGACGGCCTGGGCTACGAGGTCTTCAACGTCGCCAACCCCGACATGTCGGTCGCCGCGACGACCGACGAGGTCATCGAGCAGTTCTACGACGGCGTCGAGGTACGCCGCGAGATGGGCCGCGACGAGACGTTCTACGCCATCGACAAGGCGCGCGAGCTCGTCGGGTTCGACCCGCAGCACTCCTGGCGCGACGTGCTGGACGACCCGCGGGCCTGAGCCCTAGCCGCCGAAGGCGGCGCGGCCCTGGGTCGCGGACGTGCCGAGGTCGTTCTTCGGCAGCGCCTGGCCGGCCCGGACCGCGTCCGCCCAGGCGTCGGTGGTGGCCACGGCGGCGAAGTTGGAGTGCAGCAGCACCATGAGCGTCTCGTGGAGGGCTTGCGCGGACACCTGGCCCTGCTCGTTGGCGAGGTGGATCGCGCCGGTCGCGTCCGAGAGCACCTCGGCGGCCAGGCCGAGCCCCTCGGCCTCGACCGCGGTGGCGATGTCGCAGTTGTTGGTCATGAAGCCGGCGATCGTGATCGTGTCGACGCCCTGACCGGCCAGCCACTCGGCGACGTCGGTGCCGGCGAAGACGCTGCCGTTCTGCTTGGTGGCCCGCTTCCACGACGGGTCCAGCCGCGCCTCCACGTCGGGGTGCAGCGCCCAGCCGGCAGAACCGACGGCGAAGACGGGCGCGCCCTCGGGGTACTCGTGCTGCACCACCACCACGGGCATGTCGTGCTCCTTGGCGAGGTCCATCGCGCGGACCACCTGGGCGAGCGATGCCTCGCGCGGCGGGTGCTGGACCTGCAGCGGCCCGTCGAAGTACTCCTGCTGGACGTCCACGACGACAAGTGCGCGGCGGGGGGTGCTCATGGGATCTCCTCGGCTTTGCGGGTGCTGTCCGGGCCAGCCTGCCGCAGGGGCCCTGACCGGCTGGCTCGGAACGACAGAAGTCCCAGACCCCACGGGCCCGGGACTCCTGCTGCGTGCGGTCGCCTCAGGCCTGCTGGCCCAGCGCGAACTGGATGTTGCCCTCCTCGTCCACGCCTCCGTCCAGGATCTTGTCGGCGAGCAGCTCCGAGGCCTGGCCGTCGACGTAGACGGTGGCACCGTCCTGCTCGAGCACGACGTCGTCGGCCTCGGCCTGGTCGGCGGGGCTCACGGACATGGACTGTCCGTCGGCCTCGGTGGCGATGCGGAGCGCGGAGATCCCCGGCACCTCGTCGGCGAGCTTCTTCACGATCTCGGTCACGTTCTCGGTGAGAGCAAGCATGGGCTCTCCTTCCGAATAGCGAATGTGTCCCCTCCACCATCACGCGGACGCGGTGTGCAGGCAAACCGAGATCACTCGTCGGGGTGTGCTCGACGCGAGCGACGACAGGATCAGGCGACGAAGGCGATCAGCTGGTCCCACTGCGCGAGCAGCAGCGCGAGGTGCGGGAGGTCGCGCTGCTCGAGCCGGGCGCCGGGGATGCGGGCGGCGAGCGCGCGTCCCTGCGACACCGGCGTCCCGTCGTCGACGACCGAGCCGTAGTGCAGCAGCGTCGGGCACGCGATCGCCTCGGGCGGGTGATCCCACGGGGAGAAGGCCAGCGCGGCGTCGCGCAGGTAGCCGCTCGGGTCGTCCAGGGCCTCCCGGGCGGCGGCCGCGTGCTGGCCCGGAGATCGACGGGCCAGGGCTGCAGAGGCACCGCCGTCGAGCAGCGCTGCCCACCTGTTCCCGAGCGTCTCGTCGTCCGGGTCGTCACCGACGATGCCGGCCCGCCACCTCAGGAACTCGGGGGCGTACCTCTCGACCTTCTCCGCCACGCTGCCCTCGTCCGTGCGCACCTGCGTCTCGACGAGAACGAGGGCCCGCACCCGGTCGGGGTGGCGCGCGGCGGCGACAGCGGCGTACGTCCCACCGATCGACATCCCGATCAGTCCGAACCTCCCGTGCCCCAGCCGTTCAGCCACCTCGACCAGGTCGTCGGCCGCGCTTGACTGCGTCGAAACGTACGGCGTCGAGGCGCCGTACCCGGGACGGTTGATGCTGACGAGCCGGACACCCGCGCGCGCCGCCGCGTCCACGCCCGACGTGGCGACGAGCCGGCTGTCGGGGCAACCGGGCAGCAGCAGCACCATTCGTCCGTGGGGGTCGCCTCCCGACCACACCTGGACGGTCCGGCCGTCGCGCATCTCGAACAGCATTCGGCGAGGCTAGCCGGGACCGAGGGTCCATGATGAGGCGATGACGACCTCTCCGGGCAGCAACGACTTCGAGGGCAGGACCTTCGTCAGCACGAGCTTCAAGGGCGCCACCCTGCGCTTCTCCGACGTCAGCGGCGTGACCATGCGCAGCGTCGACGTCGACGGGCTCGACATCGACAGCCACGACCTCTTCATGGGCAGCCTCGTCGTCAACGGCGTCGACGTCGTTCCGCTCGTCGAGGCCGAGCTCAACCGCCGCTTCCCCGGCCGGGAGCTGCAGAAGGCGCAGACGCCCGAGGGACTGCGGGAGGGCTGGGTCGCGGTGCAGGCCGCGTGGGCCACGACCGTGGCAGACACCCCGGTCGAGCTGCGGAACGCCCACGTGCCCGACGAGTGGTCGCTGACGCAGACGCTGTGTCACCTCGTCCTGGCGACCGACACGTGGCTCCGCGGCGGGATCATGCGGATGGAGCAACCCTTCCACGAGATCGGCCAGATCTTCGACGGCGCCGAAGGCATGGGCTTCGACACCTCGATCTTCCGCACCGACGAGCCGAGCTTCGAGGAGGTCCTTGCCGTGCGGGCCGAGCGCCAGCAGATGGTCACCGACTTCCTCAGCGACGTGACGCCGGACCAGCTCGCCGAGGAGCGCGACGACCCCTGGGGCTTCGACTGGCACCCCACCGTCGGCGACTGCGTCCGCGTGATCCTCGAGGAGGAGTGGGCGCACCTGCGCTACGTACGCCGGGACCTGGCGCTGCTGGCGTGAGTCGGGCGTGAAGTCCAGCAGGGCGGCCGCCCGTAGGGTGGCGAGGCTGGTGGTGGTCCCGGGTCTACCTCGGACCGCCGCACACCTACCCGCGAAGGAACGCCATGTGCCGAGTGCTCGCCTACATCGGGCCCGAGATCCCTCTCGAGAGCCTGCTGCTCACGCCGTCGAACAGCCTGGTCAACCAGGCCCTGGAGCCCGAGCGCTACCCGGACCTCCACCTCGCCGGCTGGGGCTTCGGCGCCTGGAGCGAGCACCTGCTGAAGCCGGAGGACCCCTTCATCTACCGCCGGCCCATGGCTGCGTTCTACGACGACAACGCCACGCGCATGATCCCCAGCCTCCAGGCGAGCACGATGCTCGGCCACGTGCGGGCAGCAGCGTACGACTCGAAGGTCGTGATGGTCGACGAGAACTGCCACCCGTTCTCCTTCGAGGAGACGCCCTGGATCCTCGCGCAGAACGGCGACCTGCCGAACTGGATGCTGCTCCAGAGGGGGCTGCTCCAGCACTGCGAGGACAAGTACCTCGCGCAGATGCGCGGCACGACCGACACGGAGTTCCTCTACGTGCTCCTGCTCTCCCTGCTCGAGGGCGACAGCGACGAGGACGTGCAGCGTGCGGTCGAGAAGATGGTCACGCTCATCGCCCGCGCGATGGCGGACCTCGACCTCCGCGCCTTGGCCAAGCTGAAGATGGCGCTGGTGACCCCGAACCGGATCATCGGGATCAACACCGGTCTCGGGCACCACGGCGAGACCGACCCTGCCGGCGACTGGCGCGAGCTGCGCAAGGCCGACCCCGGCACGGACGACTTCACCCTCTCGATGCTGCTGGAGCCGATGTACATGACGATGGGTCGCAACTTCGAGCACGACCTGGGCTCCTTCACGTTCGAGACGAGCGGCGAGGAGGACGCGACGGCCGCCATCTTCGCCTCGGAGGAGCTGACGGAGGACACCGACGGCTGGACCTCGCTCGAGTTCGGCGAGATCGTCTTCCTCGAGAAGTCCGACGGGCGCATCAGCCGGACCGTGAACCGCCTGGACGTCCAGGGCTAGGGGCGGGACCTAGTCTCGATCCATGGCAGCTGACATCCACTTCTACTTCGACCCGGTGTGCCCCTTCTGCTGGCTGACGAGCAAGTGGGTCCGGATGGTGCAGGCCGAGCGCGACCTGTCGGTGGACTGGCGCTTCATCTCGCTGCGCCTGATCAACGAGCACATCGACTACGACGCCCACTTCCCGCCGGAGTACGAGGCCGGCCACACCGCGGGCCTGCGCCTGCTGCGCGTCGCGGCCCGGGCACGCCACGAGCACGGCGCCGAGGCCGTGGACGCCCTGCAGGCGGCCCTGGGCGCGCACATCTTCGACACCCCTCCCGCCGAGGCCGCGGACGACGACTCCGACCGCCACCCGCACGGCACGCGCGAGTTCCTCGCGCCCGTCCTCAGCGAGGTCGGCCTGCCCGCCGACCTCGCCGACGCCCTCGACGACACCTCCTGGGACGACGCGATCCGCGCGGACGGCGACGAGGCGCGCGCCCTGACCGGCAAGGACGTCGGCACGCCGATCATCCACTTCGAGCCGCCGGACGGCGTGGCGTTCTTCGGCCCCGTGATCAGCCGGCTTCCCGAGCCCGAGCAGGCCGGCGAGCTCTGGGACCACGTGGTCGGCCTGGCCCGCTTCCCCGGCTTCGCCGAGCTCAAGCGCAGCCTGCGCGAGCGGCCGCAGCTGATCGGGTTCGGCGTGGACCCCGACACCGTCGGCAAGCAGGAGGACTGGCACGGCGGCAGCCGCCGGCAGAGGAGTGAGCGCGGATGACGCAGCCGACACGGTCACGGACCCATCAGGACAGCGTCGTCGTCGCGGCCTCCCCCGAGGCGGTCTAGGACCTCGTCAGCGACATCACCCGGACCGGTGAGTGGAGCCCCGTCTGCACCGGTTGCTGGTGGGACGACGAGGCCGAGGCGGGTCGCGTCGGCGCGTGGTTCCACGCCGGGATCCCCCCGGACGCTCGCCGCGATCAAGCAGATCGCCGAGACCGGCGCTGGCCGAGCCGGAAGCCCACTCCCCCGGCGATGACCACCAGCCCCAGGGCCACGACCGCTGAGCCGGCCACCTGCCACCGCGTCACGATGAGCGCGGACCCGTTGCTCATGGGGTCGCTCCAGCCCATGTGCCAGTCGGGGTCGTCGCTCAGCGGCGTGTAGGCGAACCACCCGTAGTCGTCCGGACCCGCCTGGGCGGACAGCATGACCGCGACACCGCTGCACACCAGCAGGAGGCCCAGGACCCACCAGAGATGACGACGCATGCGGGGAGTATCGCCGACTCCCGTGGAATGCTGCGGACATGCGCCGCGTCGCCACGTTGCTCCTGCTCCTGGGGGCCACCGTGCTCGGGTGTGGTGCCACCGACGAGCCCGACGAGGCGCGGATGGTGCCGTTCCCCGACGACCTGACGGCGTACGTCGACCAGTCGCGGCTGCAGCGCGAGGGACGCACCCTCTTCGTACGCCTCGTGAACGACGCCGAGCGGCGCCTCACCGTCACCCACGCCGACATCGAGTCGCCGCGGTTCGGCACGATCACCTGGACCGGCGAGAAGTCCTTCGAGAACGAGGCGGACCTCGAGTTCGAGCTGCCGGCGTCCGGGTGCGGCACCGGTTCGGACGCCGAGGTCCGACTGACCTATCGCATCGACGACGGACCCGAGCTGCAGTCCACCACCACGGCGACCGACCGCTACGGCGCCGTCGCCCTCTTCATGGACCGCGACTGCGCGGAGGAACGACTGCGCGCCGCGGCCACCCTCGAGCTCGGAGCCGTACGCATCGTGGGCGAGGGAAAGGACTCCGTCTACGAGCTGCCGGTCACGCTGACGCCGACCGGTGCCCGGGACGATGTCGGGTTCGTGGGCTTCGAGGACACGGTGCTGTTCCGGCAGGTCCCCGGCTCTGCCCACGTCGACGAGGGCATCACCTATCCGCTGGGCCCCGACGATCCTCCCGTGGAGGTCGTCCTTCGGCTCATCCCCAGCCGCTGCGACCCGCACGCGCTGGCGGATGACAAGGTCGGCACCCTGGTGCCCGTACGCGTGACCGGCCCCGACCTGCCGACGGCGGCGGCGTTCTACCTGCCGATCGGGGACGACCGCCGCGCCGCGCTGCGGGGATTCGTGCCGACGCACTGCGAGTGGTGACGCGCGACCCTTCCCGTCGGGCGCGGCGAGGCGCACCATGGAGGCATGGCCTTCATGTGGCTACTCCTGGCGATCGCGCTGGGTCTGTGCGTCGGGACCGTCCGGGCGCTGTTCAACGACGGGCGGCCCCTGCGACCCCCTGCCTCGCACTGGCAGGACCCGCTCTTCGTGGCTCCCGGCCACCGGATCGAGCAGGCTCCCCGGGGCACGGTCTTCTCCCCCAACCCCTGGTCGACGGAGCGGGGGCCACTCGGCTCCGTCGGTGCCCCGTCCGAGGTCCTGCAGATCGGGCGGCCCAGCTAGCAGGGCGACCCGTTGGAGCCTGCAGCTGCGCCTGTCCTCACGATGCCGTGAGCCGTCGGATCGCGTCATCGAAGGCGCGGCCGGCCGCCTGCCATGGCGCCGACGGCCCACCCTCCGCAGCCAGGTCCAGCAGGTGCGGAGTCAGGTCGGCGCTGAACCCCTCGCTGGCCTCGCGGGGCAGCAGCGAGGGCAGGTTGTCGATGGCGATGACGTCCAGCGGGGCGTTGTGCTCGTTGGTGCCGTCGTGCAGTCGCCGCACCGGTTCCTGCCACGTGGTGATGCTGGTGTTCACCGGAAGCATGTTGGTCGGACCGGTGACGTCGCACGTGACGTCCGCCAGCACCCGCAGCCGGCGCTCGTGGGCCAGGTCCGACTGCTCCACGAACGGTGTGGTCGGGGTGTGCGTGACGACGCAGTTCACCAGCAGGTCATGGCCGAGGAGCGCCTGCTTGTGCAGGTCGCGCGTCTCCTCACGGTCCCATGAGGTCACCGGCATCCCGGCGGTCCTCAGTGCCTGCTGCGCTCCCCGACCGGACCGCCCCCGCGCCCCGGTGACCAGGGCGAGCAGCTCGTCGACCCCGGCCTTCCCAGCCTGCTCCAGCTCAGCGTCGAGCTCGTGCTTGGCCATCGGCGCGAGTGGCGCGGCCAGCCCGCCGGCAAGGTGCAGGACGCCGAGGGCGGCACCCACGTAGCCGGCCCAGTAGCCGAACGCGACCACCCGCCGACCGTCGTCGTCGGTGAGGTACTCGATGTCGACCAGACGTCCCCCGCCGCGGCTGAACCGCTCCAGGGTGCGCCGAGCGTCCTCCTGGCCCTTGAAGGCGTGCGCGAAGTAGATGTGCCGGTGGCGCAGCGACCCCGGCTCGTCAGGGAGCTCCTTGATCCCCAGCACATAGGCGTGCTCGGGTGCGTCGACCCAGCTGCCCTCGCTCGCGACGGAGGCCCCGGCTGCGGCGTACTCCTCGATGGCGAAGGTGCGTTGGGGAGACTCCTCGACGGTCACCTCGAGCCCGGCCTCGATCAGCAGAGGGATGTCGGCAGGCACGACGGGCGTACGCCGCTCGGTGTCGCGCGACTCGGACCGGATCCACACATGGACGGGGTGCATGGCGTCAGGATGCCACCGTTCACCCGCGACGCTCTCGCGCGTCCCCTCGACCCGTTGTCGTGACGCGCCCTGTGCGCCAACCGCACGTGCGTCGGTGCTGGCATCTGGAAAGGTGTCGACGTGACAGTGGACGTCGACGAAGCCCGGATCCGTGAGCGCGTGGCTCAGCGGCGCCAGCAGCGGCGCGATGGGGTCGACCTCTGGGTGGAGCTCGACGGTCTCGACCAGCCGGCGGGCGTGGTCCGGGCGGCCGCGGACCAGACTGATGATGGTGCCCGAAGGTGGGAGGTCCGACCCACCACCGGCGGCGCCTGGACCTGGCTGTTCGACGTGGCTGACTGGAACCAGCGCGTGCCCGAGCTCGCCGCCGTTCTCTCCGACATGGGCCACGCCGGATCCATCTCGGTGCCGTGGGTGGACCCGTGGTTCCACCGGGGCTCCGACGTCCCCTTTCCCACCGCCTACCTGACCCACCGGGTGGACCCGCCTGCCGATGAGGGTCCGTTCAACGCGCACGGCGTGCCCGAACCACGGTGGGGCGTGCCCGAGCCGGCTACCGAGCGGCTGCTGACGCACGCGGTCGCCTGGGCCCTGGTGCCTGGCACCGGTGCCCACGTCGGCGACGTCGTACGCACGCCCGTCCAGGAGCACGACGCCGTCCCGCTCATCAGTCCCTTGCTCGCCAGGCGGCTCAGCAACCTCGCCCTCGCCTCCACGCCGCGCGCCGGCGGAGAGCTCCGCCGGTCGGTGGGGTTCTCCCCCTTCGGCCAGACGTGGTGGATCGACCTCGACCGGGACGCCGACCCGACCGCGCTCGCCGAGCACACACAGCGCCTGCTCCTCGACCACGCGCCCGATCTGCAGTTCGGTGCCGTCCACCTGACCTACCCCGGCACCGACGAATCGGAGGCCACGACCACCAGCGTGTGGCGCCGCCACCCCCACCTGTGGTCTGCGTACGTGCCTGACGCCTTCGGCGTGCAGCTGGTGACCGGACACCACCTGGCCCGCGCACACGACCTGTCCCGGTGGCGCGTCACGGAGGTCGCCGAGGACCGGTGGCTGGTGGCCGCACATGACCTGGCGGCGTGGTTCCGTCCCCTCGAGCCATCCGCCGTTCGAAGCCGACAGTTTCCCGACCCGGCCCTACGGGCGCGGGCTCGCGAGGACTTCGGCGTCATGATCCTCACCCGGGGAACCGCAGCCGCGCGTCGGCCCCAGCCCTGACCTCCACCGTGTGCGGCCCGTGTCTCGGGCAACGCCGCACTGGCACTGACGGGGATCCACATCCAGGCAGATGGACGCACACACTGCGGTCAAGGCCGCTTGCGGGCGACGGCCGTACGTGAACCACATTCCAAGGTGGACGTGCGCTGGGCGTCAGTCGGAGAACAGCGAACGGTTCTCCTCGACCCATGCGATGTCGGCGCGTTCCTCTTTCTCGACGCTGCCCTCGGCAACCCATGTCTTCTGGGGTTCCTGTCCTTGAGCGGCGAGGAACCGGACGTGCTCGCTGGTGTAGCGGATGCGCTCGATGACGGCGTCAGCGACGTCGAAGTCGGCGGGGATCTCGTAGGCGTCGAGGAATGCCTCGATGCGCGCTCGACGGTCGGGGACCTCCGGAAAGTGGTGCCACTCAAGGGCTGCCTGGTCGTCCCGGATCGGGGCAAACCACTGGAGGGCGTACGCCACGTCGCTGAGCCTGGGCGCGCGATGAAGGAAGTCCCAGTCGATGAGCGCGACGGCCTGACCGTCTCGCCAGACGAAGTTCCACGGGCCGGGGTCGCCGTTGACGAAGACGTCGCCGCCCTCGACGCCCGGTGCGGCGAACACAGCATCGTCGGGTGGGACCCAGTCAGCGGAGGCGTCGTGGATACGCCGCAGAAGGCGTGCCGCCGAGCGCAGTCCCCGCTCGTCGTGCTGGTGCTTCCACCCGTCACCGCCGCTCTCGCCCTCGATGAAGCGGAGCGTCTCGGTCTGGCCCTCCAGTGACACCGGCTCGGGAACACAGTCCAAGCCCTTCGCGCGAAGGTGCCGCAGGAACGAGTGCACGGTCGGGCTGTGCGGTCCAGCGGGTCGGGTGACCGTCTCGGCCGTCAGCTCGATCGGGCGGAACTGCTCGTTCACTTCGGCCGCTCGACCCAACACCTCGTCGCTCGACATGCAAGCACCCTCACACGGACAGCGCCTGAGCAACCAACGCGTTTCGCGGAACCGCACGGACCTCAAGCAAGATGTCCCCCTTGAGCGGCGGCATGAGGCACTGATCGCGGCAGACGCGGTCGTTGAACAGCAGCCGTCACCGGATCTGACGGCTGAGCCGGTCGCGGACCTCCTCGACGAGAGCGTTCAGATCCAGTTGGTCGAGGTTGGTCGTGTCGACATGGACGACCTGGTCCTCCGCGAGCACGGGTTGGTATCCAAGGGCGTAGTAATCGTGACCGTTCACACTGAACGTGGCCTTGATCTCGTGCACGCTGCCGCTGGCGGCTCGAAGCACCGCCCGCTCGCGCAGCACGTCCGGGTCGCCCTGGAGGGCGACCTCGACCACCGGCACCTCGATGTCGGCCGCCGCTTCACGGAACATCGACCGGTTCCACTCATGGTTGAAGGGGGTGTCTGCTACGACAGCTGTGCGTGTCGTCGTTCGCTGAAGCATCCACAGGAAGATGCTCCACGTCACGGAGCCCTCCATGTAGACCGACTCGCCCACGCGAGGCGCGTACGACTCAGAGAAGAGCGCCGGGTGCGTCGGCTCCCAACCGGAGTAGACCATCTCGTGGATGCGGTCGCGGCTGATCCACAACGCATCCAGACGCTCTGCCAGCATCGGAGCCACGGTCGTCTTGCCAGCCGCAGCCAGGCCGGTCACCAGGACGAGAAAGCGGGTGCCAGATGATTCCCCCATCTCGCGAGCGTATCGGCGGTCTCCCGCATCTCGGCAGGTCCGGCAATGCGCAGGCGGCGCCAACAAGCGGCGGTGTGAAGAGCTCAGCACTGAGCTCCCAACACCGCCGGTCTGCTGTGTGGCTACTTGACCTCGGACCGTCGCAGCGACAGCAGCCCGACCACCAGCGGGACGACGATCCAGACCATCGTGGTCGAGGCGAGCATCGCCCACTCCTCACCGGTGTCCGTGGTGCCCTCGAAGAGCTTCACCTGCGTGTAGTTCCAGTCGATCCACGGCTGCAGGTCCAGGAACCAGTCCCGCACCAGCGCGAGCAGCTCGAGGATGCCGGGAAGCACGAGCGAGACCACGAAGTAACCGACGATCGCCGCGGCGGAGGCCCGCACCACCACGCCGAGCGTGAAGCCGATCGCCATGCCGACCAGGTTGCCGAGCAGGATCTGGGGCGCGGTGGACCCCGAAATGTCCCAGACGGTGTCCACGCCGGCGAGGGCGGAGCCGGCCAGGTTGCCCACAGCGCCGACCGCGAAGGCGACGGCCATCGACCCGATCCCCACGAGGAAGGTCGCGATCGCCTTGGCGCCGATCACACGTCCGCGGTTCGGCGCCAGCGTGAAGGTCGTGAGCCCGCTGCGCTGGCTCCACTCACTCGTCACCGCCAGGATCGCGATCATCGGCAGGATCACCGACATCGGCAGGCCGATCGCCGCCGCGAAGTTCTCGTAGGTGACGGCACTGTCGGGCGCGAAGACGATGACCGCGCCGGTCGCGAGGACCGAGAAGACGCCGATGCTGACGAGCATCCAGAACCCCGAGCGGGTGTCGAACATCTTGCGGAGCTCGACCCTGACGAGTCGGGCGAGCAGGATGGGGCTGTGGGTCCGACGGGCCGGGGTGGTGGCCACCGGGACGATCGTGGCGGTCATGCCGCGACTCCTTCGCGCTGGGTGTCGGCAGTGAGTGACAGGAACATGTCCTCGAGCCCGGCACCCTCGGCGGACCGCAGCTCGGTGAGCGCGATGCCGGCGGCCAGGGCGACGGATCCCACCCGGGCGGGATCGGCGTCCGTGCGTACGGATCCGTCCCCGGCGAGCGTGCCGGGGATCCCGGCCTGCTCGAGCGCGTGGGCGAGGTCGCGCGGCGACGTCGAACGTGCCAGCGTCCCGGCCGCGGCGAGGAGCTCCTCCTTGGTGCCGGACGCGACGATCCTGCCGTTGCCGATGACGACCAGGTCGTCGGCGATGACCTCGATCTCGTGTAGCAGGTGCGAGGACAGCAGCACCGTGCCGCCGCGGGCGGCGAAGTCCGTCAGCAGGTCGCGCATCCAGCGGATCCCGGCGGGGTCGAGCCCGTTGGCGGGCTCGTCGAGGATCAGCACCCTCGGCTCGCCGAGCAGCGCGGTCGCGATGCCGAGGCGCTGGCGCATCCCGAGCGAGTAGTTGCGCACGCGTCGCTTCGCCTCGGTGGGGGTCAGGCTCACCAGCTCGATCATCTCGTCGACCCGGGTGCGCGACAGGCCCATCGTGTCGGAGGCGATGGTGAGGATCTCGCGTCCGGTGCGGCCGGCGTGCTGGGCGGAGGCGTCGAGGAGGACGCCGACCTCGAGGCCGGGGTTGGGCAGGTCGGCGAAACGTACGCCGTCGATGGTGGCCGAGCCGGACGTCGGGGCGGTCAGACCGACCATGACGCGCATCGTGGTGGACTTGCCGGCTCCGTTCGGGCCGAGGAAGCCGGTCACGCGGCCGGGCCGGGCGGTGAAGGAGACGTCGTCGACGGCGGTGAACCCGCCGTACCTCCGGGTCAGGGACTCAACTGTGATCATGCGTCCACCCTCGCCGCCCCGGGCCGCGGACGTATCGGCTCGACGGCCGGTCTTCTCCTGGCCGAAAGTACGGCCCACCGGCGACGATGCGTCCCTACGCTGAGGGGGTGAGCAACCCACTGCGGTCCCTGCTGGAGGAACCCCGGCCCGCGCCCCCGCCGGCGCGGGTCTGGCGGGACTGGGCCCTCCTCGGGCTCGTGACGGTCCTCGCGGTGCTGGAGTGGACGCTGCGCGCCGACCTGCCGCGGCCGGCGCTGTCGGTGGCGATGACCGTCGGCCTCGCGCCGCTGCTGCTGTGGCGGCGTACGCACCCGCTCGCCGTGGTCGCGACCGCCTTCGGTGCGGTCGCGGTCGTCGACCTGGGTCTGGTGGCGACCGGTGCACCGCCACTCGACATGTACACGATGGTCTACCTCCTGCTCCTGCCCTACGCGCTCGTCCGGTGGGGTTCCGGACGGGAGACGGTTGCGGGACTGGCCGTCATCGTGGTGCCCGCCGTGCTGAGCATCGTCGTCAGCTGGAGCGGGGTGGGCGACGCGATCGGCGGGATCGCCGTCCTGATGGCTTCCTTCGCCCTGGGCTGGGCGGTGCGCTCCCAGGACGGCGCTCGCGAGCGGAGGTTGGAGCAGGTGAAGTCGGAGGAGCGGGTCCTGCTGGCGCGCGAGCTGCACGACACGGTGGCCCACCACGTGTCCGCCATCGCCGTCCACGCCCAGGCCGGGCGCGCCCTCGCGGCCACCAGTCCCTCGGCACCGCTCGAGGCGCTGGAGGTGATCGAGGTGGAGGCATCGCGCACGCTCGCGGAGATGCGGGCGATGGTCCGCGTGCTGCGCAACGAGTCGCCCGCCGACTACGCCCCGCAGCCCGGCGTGGCCGACCTCGAGCGGCTGGCCGGGCCGTCGCCCGCGGGGCCGCGGGTGGAGGTCGGGGTGTCGGGTGACCTCGCCGCGCTCCCGACGGCGATCGACGCAGCCGTCTACCGCATCGCCCAGGAGGCGGTCACCAACGCCTTGCGCCACGCGCACAACGCCACCGTGGTCGACGTACGCGTCGCCGGCGACCGGTCCGCGGTCAACCTCGTCGTCCGCGACGACGGTGAACCGGACCAGACCGCCCACGAAGCGGGCTTCGGCATCACCGGGATGGTCGAGCGCGCGCTGCTGCTGGGAGGCACCTGCCAGGCCGGTCCCTCCCCCGGTCGCGGCTGGGCCGTCACCGCGACGCTCCCCCGGCAGGTGCCGGCATGATCCGGGTGCTGGTCGCCGACGACCAGGACCTCGTGCGGACCGGGCTGCAGCTGATCCTCGGCACCCTGGACGGCATCGAGGTCGTGGGAGAGGCGCGCGACGGGCAGGAGGCGGTGCGGCTGGCCCGTGAGCTGCGCCCCGACGTGTGCCTGATGGACATCCGGATGCCCGTCCTCGACGGTGTGGAGGCGACCCGTCTGCTGGCCGGGCCGGGCATCGCGGACCCGGTCGCGGTCGTCGTGATCACCACCTTCGACCTCGACGAGTACGTCCACGGTGCGCTCGCGGCCGGGGCCACCGGCTTCCTGCTGAAGGACGCCGGGCCGGCGCTGCTCGGCGAAGCGATCCGGGCGGCCGTGCGGGGTGACTCGCTCATCTCGCCCAGCATCACCCGCCGACTGCTGTCGACGTTCGCGCGCACGGGCCGCACCGCTCCTCCGGCCCAGCCCATCGACCCGCTCACCGAGCGCGAGGAGCAGGTGCTGCTCACCCTCGCGCGGGGGCGTACGAACGCGGAGATCGCCGCCGAGCTGCACATCAGCCTCAGCACGGTGAAGACCCACATCGGCAGCCTCATGACCAAGCTCGGCGCCCGCAACCGGGTCGAGGTCGCGATGTGGGGCTACGAGACCGGGCGGATCCGGGACTAGGACCCGAGCCCCAGCTCACCGATCCGCGCCCGCAGGCTGCCCTCGGCCGAGCGCCAGAGCGTCGCGGAGTGCGCATGGTGGTGGTGGACCATCGTCCCGGGGCGCGCCCGGTCGCGCAGCACCTCCTGCTCGTGGGCGCGGATCGCGAAGGCGTCGGCGGCATCTGCGAGCGCACAGGCCACCGCCGTCCACTCCTCACCTGCCAGCGCCGTCATGGACAGACCTTGCCCAACGGCCCCGACGAGCTGGCTGCAGGGGCGTGGGATTGACCCAAATTGGAGACCGTCCTCCCCACCGGTCCAGCCCTCGGGGCGGGGTGGGTGTCGTACCCCAGTGCCAGACTGCAACCCATGACCGCCCTCGACCGCTTCAGCGCGCCCACGCGGGCGTGGTTCGAGGCGTCGTTCGCCGGGCCCACGCCCGCGCAGGAGGGAGCCTGGTCCAGCATCGCCGAGGGGCACCACGCGCTCGTCGTCGCGCCCACCGGCAGTGGCAAGACGCTGAGTGCCTTCCTCCACGCCATCGACCGGCTGCTCAGCACCGATCGACCCGACGACAAGTCCCGGCGCACCCGCGTGCTCTACATCTCCCCCCTCAAGGCGCTCGGCGTCGACGTCGAGCGCAACCTCCGCGCGCCGCTCACCGGCATCCGCAACACCGCCGAGCGGCTCGAGACCGCGGTCCCCGAGGTCACGGTCGGGCTCCGCTCCGGTGACACCAGCCCCGCCGACCGCCGCAAGCTCGGCACCACCCCGCCCGACATCCTCATCACCACGCCCGAGTCGCTCTTCCTGATGCTGACCAGCCAGGCGCGCGAGACGCTGCGCGGCGTCGACACGATCATCATCGACGAGGTCCACGCCGTCGCCGGCACCAAGCGCGGCGCCCACCTCGGCATCAGCCTCGAGCGCCTCGACGGCCTGCTCGACAAGCCCGCCCAGCGCATCGGCCTCAGCGCCACCGTCCGCCCGCTCGACGAGGTCGCGCGCTTCCTCGGCGGCACCCAGCCGGTCGAGATCGTCTCCCCGCCCAGCACCAAGGAGTGGGACCTCCGCGTCGTGGTGCCGGTCGAGGACATGACCATGCCCGGCGACTACGACGAGGACTCCGAGGACCCCGGTCGCGCCACCAGCATCTGGCCCCACGTCGAGGAGCACGTGGTCGACCTCGTCGAGCAGCACCGCTCGACCATCGTCTTCGCCAACTCCCGGCGCCTCGCCGAGCGCCTCACCGCCCGGCTCAACGAGATCGCCACCGAGCGCGCCGAGCAGCGCGAGGACGGTGACGCCCCGGAGGACGGGCCGACGAGGCCGCCGGCCCAGGTGATGGCCCAGTCCGGCCAGAGCAGCGGCGCCGGCACGATCATCGCCAAGGCCCACCACGGCTCGGTCTCCAAGGAGCAGCGCGCGGTCATCGAGGACGACCTCAAGCGCGGGCGCCTGCCCTGCGTGGTCGCCACCAGCAGCCTCGAGCTCGGCATCGACATGGGCTCGGTCGACCTGGTCGTCCAGATCGAGTCGCCGCCCAGCGTCGCGAGCGCGCTCCAGCGCGTCGGCCGCGCCGGCCACCAGGTCGGCGAGGTGAGCCGCGGGTTCCTCTTCCCCAAGCACCGTGGCGACCTCGCCCAGACGGCCGTGTCGGTCGAGCGGATGCGCAGCGGCGCCATCGAGAAGCTCTCCGTCCCCACCAACCCCCTCGACGTGCTCGCCCAGCAGGTCGTGGCGATGCTGGCGATGGACGAGTGGGACGTCGACGAGATGTACGCCCTCATGACCCGCGCCGCGTCCTACTCCCAGCTCCCCCGCTCCGCCTTCGACGCCACCCTCGACCTGCTCAGCGGCCGCTACCCCAGCGACGAGTTCGCCGAGCTGCGCCCGCGCATCGTCTGGGACCGCGTCACCGGCGGCCTCAGCGGCCGCCCCGGCGCCCAGCGCCTGGCGGTCACCAGCGGCGGCACCATCCCCGACCGCGGCCTCTTCGGCGTCTTCCTCGTGGGCGAGAAGGCCAGCCGCGTCGGCGAGCTCGACGAGGAGATGGTCTACGAGTCGCGCGTCGGCGACATCTTCGCCCTCGGTGCCACGAGCTGGCGGATCGAGGACATCACCCACGACCGCGTGCTCGTGACCCCCGCCCCGGGCATCCCCGGCCGGCTCCCCTTCTGGAAGGGCGACGCCCTCGGCCGTCCCGCCGAGCTCGGTGCGGCCGTCGGTGCCTTCACCCGCGAGCTCGCCGCGCTGCCGACCGCGAAGGCGATCGCGAGCGTCCGCGAGCGCGGCCTCGACCTCAACGCCGCGACCAACCTCGTCACCTACCTCGGTGAGCAGCGCGAGGCCACCCAGGTCGTCCCCCACGACACCCAGGTCCTCGTCGAGCGCTTCCGCGACGAGCTCGGCGACTGGCGCCTGGTCGTCCACTCCCCCTACGGCACGCCCGTCCACGCGCCCTGGGCGCTGGCCATCAACGCCCGCCTGCGCGAGCGCTACGACGTCGACGGGCAGGCCGTGGCCTCCGACGACGGCATCGTGATCCGCATCCCCGACACCGACGCCGAGCCGCCCACCGGCGAGGTGATCGTCTTCGAGCCCGAGGAGATCGAGCAGCTCGTCACCCAGGAGGTCGGCGGGTCGGCGCTCTTCGCCAGCCGCTTCCGCGAGTGCGCGGCCCGAGCCCTCCTGCTGCCGCGCCGCGACCCCGGACGCCGCAGCCCGCTCTGGCAGCAGCGCCAGCGCAGCGCCCAGCTGCTCGAGGTCGCCTCGAAGTACCCCGCCTTCCCGATCGTCCTCGAGGCGGTGCGCGAGTGCCTCCAGGACGTCTACGACCTCCCCGCCCTGGTCACCCTCCTCGGTCGCGTCCAGCGCCGCGAGGTCACCGTCGTCGACGTCGCCACCACCTCCCCGAGCCCCTTCGCCCGCAGCCTGCTCTTCGGCTACGTCGCCCAGTTCGTCTACGAGGGCGACTCCCCGATCGCCGAGCGCCGCGCCGCCGCGCTGTCGCTCGACCAGGGCCTGCTCGCCGAGCTCCTCGGCCGCGCCGAGCTGCGCGAGCTGCTCGACCCCGAGGTGCTCGCCGAGGTGGAGTCCGAGCTCCAGTGGCTCGCCGACGACCGCCGCGCCCGCGACGCCGAGGCCGTCGCGGACCTGCTCCGCCTCGTCGGCCCGCTGTCGACCGAGGAGATCCGCGCCCGCGCGGTCGAGGGAGCCGACGTCGAGGGCTGGATGGCCTCGCTCGCCGACGTACGCCGTGTCGTGCAGGTCCGGATGGCCGGCGACGACCGCTGGACCGCCATCGAGGACATCGGCCGCCTGCGCGACGGGCTCGGCGTGCCCGTCCCTGTCGGCACCCCCGACGCCTTCCTCCAGCTGCCCGAGGACCCGCTCGGCGACCTCGTCTCGCGCTACGCCCGCAGCCACGGCCCCTTCACCACCGCCGAGGTCGCCACCCGGCTCGGCCTCGGCGAGGCCGTCGCCCGACAGACCCTCCAACGCCTCGCCCACCGCGGCCGGGTGCTCGACGGGGAGTTCCGCCCGTCCGGCTCCGGCACCGAGTGGTGCGACGCCGAGGTGCTGCGCAAGCTGCGCCGACGCTCGCTCGCCCGGCTGCGCCAGGAGATCGAGCCGGTCGCCCACGACGCTGTCGCTCGTTTCCTCCCCGCCTGGCAACGCGTGGGAGGGTCCCTGCGGGGCGTGGACGGGGTCGTGGCGGCCATCGACCAGCTCGCGGGCTGCCCGGTGCCGGCCAGTGCCCTCGAGCCGCTGGTGCTCGCCGCACGTGTCCGCGACTACGAGCCCTCCATGCTCGACGAGCTCACCGCCTCCGGCGAGGTCATCTGGACCGGTCACGCCCCGCTCCCTGGCAGCGACGGCTGGGTCAGCCTCCACCTCGCCGACCAGGCCCACCTCACCCTCCCCGAGGTCGAGGGCGACGAACCCACCGGCGTGCAGCGCGCGGTGCTCGACCTGCTCGACGGTGGCGGTGCGTGGTTCTTCCGCCAGCTCGCCGACCGCGTGGGCTCCACCAGCGACGCCGAGCTCTCCACCGCCCTGTGGGACCTGGTCTGGCGCGGCCTGGTCACCAACGACACCCTCACCCCGCTCCGGGCGCTGGTCCGCACCGGCACGCCCTCGCACCGCACCCGGCGTACGCCGCCCCGGCTCGGGCGCACCACCGGTGGCCGGATGCCGGCGCGCACGGGTCCGCCCGAGACCGCCGGACGCTGGGCGCTGCTGCCGGAGCGCGACACCGACCCCACCCCCCGCGCCAAGGCCCGCGCCGAGCACCTCCTCGAGCGGCACGGCGTCGTCACCCGCGGAGCGGTCGTCAGCGAGCGCGTCGCCGGTGGGTTCGCCGGCGTCTACAAGGTCCTCAGCGCCTTCGAGGACACCGGACGCTGTCGCCGCGGCTACTTCATCGAGGGCCTCGGCGCCGCGCAGTTCGGCAGCGCCGGCGCCATCGACCGGCTGCGCACCTTCGCCGAGCGCGCCAGCGCCACCGGCGGCGCCAAGCCCGCGGTGGTCGCCCTCGCCGCGACCGATCCGGCCAACGTCTTCGGTGCCGCGCTCCCCTGGCCCGAGCCGCTCGACCCCGACCGGGCCGGACACCGTCCCGGGCGCAAGGCGGGCGCCCTCGTCGTGACCGTCGACGGCGACCTCACCGTCTACGTCGAGCGTGGCGGGCGCACGCTGCTGACGTGGAGCGACGACCCCGACGTGCTCACCCCCGCGATGGCCGCACTGGCCGACGCCGCGCGCCGCGGGGCCCTCGGCAAGCTCACCGTGGAGAAGGTCGACGGACAGGCGCTGATCGGAAACGGTGGCGAGACGCCGATCCGTGTGGCACTGTCAGCGGCCGGGTTCATCGCAACGCCGAAGGGGTTGAGACTGCGTGCCTGAGGGTGACACCGTCTGGCGCGCTGCCGCCAAGCTCGACCGCGCCCTCACCGGCCACCGGCTGACGATCTCCGACTTCCGGGTGCCGGGCTACGCCACCTGGGACCTCACCGGCGGCACCGTGATCCGCACCCTGTCGCGCGGCAAGCACCTGCTGACCCGCATCGACGCGGACCGCGCCTGGACGCTCCACACGCACCTCAAGATGGAGGGCTCCTGGCACGTCTACCCCGAGGGCGAGAAGTGGCGCCGTCCCGCTGAGCAGGTGCGCGTCGTGCTCGGCATCGAGTCCCGCAAGGCCGTCGGGTTCTCCCTCGGCATCGTCGAGATCGTGCCCCGCCACGACGAGGCTGCGCTCGTCGCCCACCTCGGCCCCGACCTCCTCGGCCCCGACTGGGACGAGGAACGTGCCCTGCACAACCTCCGGGAGGAGCCCGCGAGGCCCATCGGGCAGGCGCTGCTCGACCAGCGCAACCTCGCCGGCGTCGGCAACATGTACATGGCCGAATTGTGCTTCACCAGCGGCATCCACCCGGCGACGCCGCTGCGCCTCGTGGGCGACCTGCCCCGCCTGGTGCGTCGCGCCAAGCAGATGCTCGAGGTCAACAAGGAGCGCGCGATCCAGACCACCACCGGCGACCTGCGCCCGCGCGAGCGGATGTGGGTCTACCGCCGCGACACCTCACCCTGCCGGCGGTGCGAGACCCCGATCCGCGTGGACATGCTCGGCGAGCCCGGCCGCGAGCGGGCGGCCTACTGGTGCCCGAGCTGCCAGCCGGCTGACTTCTGACCGAGGGCCGGACGCCTCAGGCGGCGGAGGCGACCACGTCGCCGGAGCGGCGTACGGCCGTGATGGGCGTCGTGACGATCTCCAGCGCGGCCTCCTCGACGGCCACCGCGTCGGCGACGTCGCGCAGCACGTCGGACAGCGGGAGGTCCATCGCCTGGCACAGCGAGGCGAGCAGCTCCGAGGACGCTTCCTTCTGGCCGCGCTCGATCTCGGAGATGTAGCCCAGGCTGACCCGGGCCTCGGCGGAGAGCTCGCGCAGGGTCATCCCGCGCTGCATCCGCGCACCGCGCAGCACATCACCGAGCAGACGTCGGAAGAGCACCATGCGCGAGTCCTTACTCTGGTCGAGGCAGGTCGTGAGGTCCAACGCTACCCGAGGGCTCCTTCTTCCCGCAGGTGGTCCACCAGGAGGGCCAGCACGGCCTCGCACGTGGCCTGCCGGATCATCAGCCGGTCCCCGCGCAGCTCGAGCCGGTGCGCGGCCACCAGGCCGGGCCCGGCGAGCGCCACCCACACCGTCCCGACGGACTGCCCCTCCTGCTCGTCGGGGCCGGCGACGCCGGTCGTGGCGAGCCCCCACGTGGCGTCCAGACGGGCGCGTACGCCGCACGCCATCGCCTCCGCGCACTCCTGCGAGACGACCCCGTGCTGCTCGACCAGGTCGGCCGGCACGTCGAGGGCCGAGATCTTGATGCGGGTGGCGTAGGAGACCACGCCGCCGACGAAGCTCCGCGAGGCGCCTGGCACGTCGGTGAGCAGCGACGCGAGCAGCCCACCCGTCAACGACTCGGCCGTCGCGACGGTCTCGCCGCGCCGGGCGAGCGAGTCCAGCACGCGCACGGCGATCGACGGCTCCCACATGTCAGCGACACTAGCGCCATGGCACTTCCCATCGAGGACTATGCGCTCATCGGCGATCGCGGCACCGCCGCCCTGGTCGGCAAGGACGGCTCGATCGACTGGCTGTGCCTGCCCCGCTTCGACTCCCCCGCCTGCTTCGCCGCGCTGCTGGGCACCGAGGAGCACGGCCGCTGGCTGCTCGCCCCCGCCGAGGAGGTCGTCGCCACCAGCCGCCGCTACGTCGACGGCACGGCGCTGCTGGAGACCAGCTTCACCACCACTGACGGCGAGCTGGTGCTGCTCGACGTGATGCCGACCGGCGACGGGCGCGCGGACGTCGTACGCCGTCTCACCTGCACGCGCGGCACCGTGCGGGTGCGGCACGACTGGGTCGTGCGCACCGACTACGGCAAGGTCCGCCCGTGGGTGCGGCACGAGCAGGCGCACGACGAGGACGTCGTCATCGCCGTCGCCGGTCCTGACATGTTCGTGCTGCGGGGACCGCGCCTGCCCCACGGCCACGACGGCCACCACCGCGACGAGTTCGACCTGTCCGCCGGCGAGAGCGTGACCTACTCCATGACGTGGGCCCGGTCGTGGCGTGAGGTGCCGGCGCCGCTGGGGCTCACCGAGCGCATCGAGGCGACCACGGCCCGCCAGCGCGCCTGGTCGGAACGCTGCCCCGACGACGTGCCGCACGCCGACCTCGTACGCCGCAGCCTGCTGACGCTGCTGCTGATGACCCACGCCGAGACCGGCGGAATCGTCGCGGCGCCGACGACGTCGCTGCCGGAGGACTTCGGCGGCGAGCGCAACTGGGACTATCGGTTCTGCTGGCTGCGCGACGCTGCGCTCACGCTCGAGTCGCTGCTGGGTGCGGGCTACGACACCGAGGCGCTCGCGTGGCGGGGCTGGCTGCTGCGCGCCGTCGCCGGCGATCCGGCGGACCTGCAGATCATGTACACCGTCGACGGAGGCCGCCAGCTGCCCGAGATGGAGCTGCCGCACCTGCCCGGCTACGCCGACAGCCTGCCGGTGCGCATCGGCAACGGCGCGGTGTGCCAGCGGCAGAACGACGTGCTCGGCGAGGTGATGATCGCCCTTGAGCTCGCACGAGAGGCGGGGCTGCACGAGAGCGCGAACTCGTGGGCCCTGCAGCGGGCGCTGGTCGACGACCTGGCCGAGCACTGGGACGAGCCCGACAACGGCCTGTGGGAGATCCGCGGCCCGCAACGCCACTTCACCCACTCCCGCGTCATGGTCTGGGCCGCCTTCGACCGCGCGATCCGCGCGGTGGAGGAGCACGGGCTGGAGGGACCGGTGGAGCGCTGGCGCGAGCTGCGTGACCGGGTCCGCGACGAGGTGCTCGACAAGGGCTACGACGAGGAGCGAGGCACCTTCACCCAGCACTACGACACCGCCGAGGTCGATGCCTCGCTGCTCACCATCCCCCTCGTCGGCTTCCTGCCGCCCGACGACCCGCGGGTGCTCGGCACGATCGACGCCGTCACGGAGGACCTGATGCGCGACGGCCTGCTGCTGCGCTACCGCACCGTCTCGGGGGTGGACGGCCTGAGCGGCGACGAGCACCCGTTCCTCGCCTGCTCCTTCTGGCTGGTCTCCGCGCTCGCGGCCGCGGGACGTCGCCCGGAGGCCGAGGAGCTGATGGGGCGCCTGTGCGGCCTGGCCAACGACGTCGGACTGCTCTCGGAGGAGTACGACGTCGCGCAGGCCCGAATGGCCGGCAACTTCCCGCAGGCCTTCAGCCACCTCACGCTGGTGCAGGCGGCGCTCTCCTTGCGCTGACATGCCTGAGGCCCGACCACCTCGCGGTGACCGGGCCTCAGGACTGGTGTGTCAGGTGCTCGTGATCAGTTGCGCGTGACCTTGATCCGGATGACCTGCTTGTCGCCACGGATCTTGCGGTTGCCCAGGTAGGACACCACGATCTTCTTCTTGCCGGTCTTGGCGAAGCGATCCAGGCGCAGGAACGCCTTGCCCTTCTTGAGCTTGACCTTGTAGGTCTTGCCGCCTGCCTTGACCTTGACCTTGCCCGTCACCTTGGAGATGCCGAACGCCGAGGCCTTGATCTTGACCCGGGTGCGGGTCTCGCCGCGGACGATGCGACCGGGCTTGGTGCGGGCCTTGAGCACGCCCTTGGCCTTGCGCACGTCGATCGGCAGCGAGAACGTCGTGCCGGTCGTCGGGCCCGTGAAGGTCAGCAGCTGCTTGCCGGTGCGGGTCTTGCCCTTCAGCTTGACGTCGACGGCGCTGCGGCCGCTCTCGTCGAACGGCGTCGGGTCGACGGTGTTGTCGACCGGCGTCGGGTTGAGCGTCCGGTCGCCGACCTTGACGTTGAGGAACGCGTCCTTGGCGTCGAACGCGGCGGTCATCGCGAGCGAGGACAGCTTGAGCTCGACGTCCTGGCCGATGCGGTAGAAGCGCGGCTTGTCGGCCGGCCACGTGACGCCCACCTGGCGCTGGTCGCGCTTGACGGCGAGCGGCGTCTTGCTGGCGAACGCGGCCATGTAGTCGACCATCGCCTGCAGGTCCACCTTGCCGGTGTCGCGGCGGGCGGTGCCCTTGGCGAACTCGCGGAAGTTGTCACCACCGGAGGCGAGGAAGGAGTTCACCGTGACGGAGTAGGTCGTCGCGAGCTCGATCGCCTTGCCGTTGAGCGACATGCCCGTGACGCGGTCGCCCTCGGGGCGGGTCGCGTCGTAGGTGGCGAGGAAGCCCTCGGACGTGCCGAGCCGCAGGAACGGGCGGCTCGGGACGCCGCCCTTGTCGTCGCGCTGCCACTGCTGCTCGAGCACGGTCTTGATCTGCGCGCCCGTCATCTTCATGTTGAAGAGGGTGTTGGCGAACGGCTGGACGACGGCGGCCTGCTTGTAGGTCAGCGTGGCGGGGTAGCCGCCGGCGTTGTTGCCGACCATGTCCTGGCGGAGACCACCGGGGTTCATGAACGCGATCTGCGCCGCGCCTGCCTCCGGGGTGCTGGTCGCCCAGCGCTGCACCTCGGCCACGAGGTTGCCCAGGGTCGACTCGCCACCGCGGTTCTCGGTGGTGCCGTCCGTGAGGCGCGCACGACCGAAGGGGCCGCCGAGCTTGCCGAGCTCGACCGCGCCGAGGACGTCGGCGCGGGCGACGGCCGCGTCGACGATCGTCTTGACCTCGGTCTTCTTGTCGATCGCTGCCTGGTCGGTCAGCGGGAGCGACGACGCGGCGACGATCGCGTTGGTCTTGACAGTGACCTCGTCGGTGTCGGGGTCGACGGTGAAGACCAGCTGGTTGAGGTTCGTGCCGTACTGGCCCGACGAGACGACCGGACGGCCGTTGATCTCGTGGTTGTAGGCCAGATGCGTGTGGCCGGAGATGATCGCGCTGACGTCGCTGTCGACGCCGTTGACGATCCGGCTGAACGGGTTGTCGTTGGTGCTGGCGTCGGCGATCGCCGTCGACGGGGCACCCTCGTGGACGAGGAGCACGACGATGTCGGCGCCGTCGGCCTTGAGACGGTCGGCCGCGGCGTTGGTCTCGGCGATGATGCTGGAGACCTTGACGTCGGCGATGCCGGCCGGGCTGACCAGCGAGGAGAGCTCCTCGGTGACGCCACCGATGAAGCCGACCTCGACGCCGCCCACTGTGGTCGTCCAGGTGCCGCCGTCGGAGGTGTCGTTGGCGTCGGGGGTGCGCGAGGTGATGTCGGGCAGCGCGTAGGAGCTGTCGGACTTCTTGCGCACGTTGGCGGCGATGAACTGCCACAGCGCGCCGCCGTACGGGTTGGTGGTGGCGTCGAAGGGCGCCATCACGCGGTTCACGAGGTCGCCGTAGCCCTGGTCGAACTCGTGGTTGCCGGCCGCCGAGACGTCGAGGCCGGCCGCGTTGAGCGCGTCGAGGGTGGGCTTGTCCTGCTGGATGAAGGACTCGAAGGTGGAGGCCCCGATGAGGTCGCCTGCCGCGGCGAAGATCGTGTTGGGGTTGGTGGACTCGAGCTGGGCGACCGCGCCGGCGAACTGCGCGGCACCTGCCTCGGAGCCGTTGGCGAGCAGACGACCGTGGAAGTCGTTCGTCGCGAGGATCTGGATGTCGACAGGAGCGGCCTGCGCGGGACTCGCCGTGATGACGGCGAGCGGCGCGGCGACCAGCCCTGTGAGGGTGGCGGCAAGGGCGACCTTGCGACCGGATCGTGATGCTGACACGAAGTGGCCTTTCGCGAGTGGGCGTGTGAGTCGGCTCACCCTAACCCGGCCCTCCGACGCCCGAATCCCCCGCAGGGCGTACATCCGGCGCCGCGACGGCGAACGGCCCGGCCACCCCCGAGGGGATGACCGGGCCGTCGTGGTCGACCTGGATCAGCGTCGCATCAGCGGCGCTTCACCTTGATCTTCACCGTGGTCCGGTCGGACTCGGTGGTGTCGTCGCCGAGGTAGGAGACCTTCGCCTTGTAGGTGCGGGCCTTCTTGAACGCCTTCAGCTTGATCACCGCCTTGCCGTCGACGAGCTTCGCGCGGTAGGTCTTGCCCGCGACCAGCACCTTCACACGACCGGTCGGGACGAAGCCCTCGGCGTCGACCGCGACGACGATCCGCGCACGGGTCTTGTCGACCTTGATGCGCTTGGGCTTGACCTTGGCCTTGACCGTGGCCTCGGCCTTGACGACCGTCACGGTCACGGATCCGGTCGACGGCTTGTGGGCCGTGTCACCGGAGTAGGTGAGCGTCAGGACGTGCGTGCCGACCGGCAGCGACTTGGCCGGGAGCGTGATCGTGCCCTGGCCGGAGCCCAGGACGACCGAGCCCACGACGTCGTTGCCCAGCGAGACCGCCACGGTGCCGGTGGCCGCCGCGGGGGCGACGTTGACCGTCACGGATCCCGCGGTGCCGTAGGCGAACGGACCGGCCGTGCCGGTGACCGTCGTGTCGGCCTTGACCGGCTCCGGCGCCGTCGGGACCTTGACCGGCACCCGGATGGTGGTGCTGGTGCCGGTGGCGGTGCCGGTGACGACCAGGTCGTAGGTGCCGCTCGACGCGACCGCCGGGACGGTGAAGGACACGGTGGCCCGGCCCGCCTCGTCGTTGCTGTTGGCGTCGCCCGCAGCATTGGCGGTGTTGTCGACCGTGAAGTCACCGACCGGCTGGCCGTTGAACATGGCCTCGACCTCGGTGTCCTGCACGTCGCCGACACCCGTCATCGCGAGCGACGTCAGGTTGACCGTCACCATCTCGCCCGGGGCGTACTCGGCCGCGAGGCCGGCAACACCGACGGCACGCTGCGAGTAGTCGACGCCCAGCGGGTCGGCGTCGGTGGCGAAGGTGGCCATGTAGTCCACCATCGCCGCCAGGTCGACCTTGCCGGAGTCGCGCTTGTCGATGGCCTCGGAGAACGCGTAGAAGTTGTCTCCGGTGCCCGAGGCGAGGAACGCGTTGGCGCCCACCTGGTAGGTGGTGTCGGCGTCGATCGCCACACCGTCGAGCCACATGCCCGTGATCCGGTCACCCTCGGCCCGCGTGGGGTCGTAGGTGTACTCGAACCCGTCGGACACACCCAGCTTCAGGAACGGGCGCGACGGGACGGTGCCGTTGGGCAGGCGCTGCCACTGCTGCTCGAGGAGCTTCTTGATCGAGGAGCCCTTGAGGCCCATCTTCACGAGCGTGTTGGCGAACGGCTGCACGTCGGCGGCGTTCTTGTACGTCACGGTGCGGGGGTAGTCCGTACCGCTGCCCGGCATGTCCGCGCGGAGACCGCCCGGGTTCATGAAGGCGATGTCGGTGTCGGTCGACCAGCGCTGGACCTCGGCGACGAGGTTGTTCAGCGTGGACTCGCCACCACGGTTCTCCGCACCGCCGACGAACTTGGCCCGCGAGAAGCCGGCCTCGATCTTGCCGAGCGGCTGTGCACCGAGCACGGCAGCCTTGGCGTTGGCGTCGGTGACGATCGCCTGCGTCGCTGCGTCTCCCGTGGTCGGGAAGCTGGCGAACGGGACGATCTCCTGGGTCTTCGCCTGGACCTCGCCGGTGGCGTTGTCGACGGTGAAGACCAGCTTGTTGAGGTTCTCGCCGTACTGGCCGGCCGAGACGACGGGGCGCTCGGTCACCGCGCGACCCTCGGTCGCCCATGCGGGGACCGGGACCGAGTGGTTGTAGGCCAGGTGGGTGTGACCGGAGACGATCGCGTCGACGTCCGGGCTGACACCGTTGACGATGTCGCCGAACACGGTGCCCGGCTTGGTGGCGGACTCGAACGACGTGCCGCCCGCGCCCTCGTGGACGAGGAGCACGACGACGTCGGCTCCCGCGTCCTTGAGCTCGGTGGCCGCCTCGTTCGTGGCGTCCACGATGTCGGTGGCCTCGATGTCGGCGATGCCTTCGGCGGCGACCAGCGAGGGAAGGTCCTCGGTGACCACACCCACGAAGCCGACCTCGACCGCGCCGAAGTCGCGGATCCAGGTGCCCTCGAGGGCGTCGGAGCCGTCGGCCTTGAACTTCACGTTGGCACCCAGGTACTGCCACTCCGCGCCGCCGTCAGGGTTGGTGGTCGCGTCGTAGGGCGCCATGATCCGGTCGGTCAGGTCCTCGAAGCCGGCGTCGAACTCGTGGTTGCCCACGGCCGACACGTCGAGCCCGGCCTCGTTCATCACGTCGATCGTCGGCTTGTCCTTCTGGATGAACGACTCGAACGTCGTGGCGCCCACGAGGTCACCCGCGGCCGCGAAGACCGTGTTCGGGTTCGCCCCACGAGCAGCCTTGACGTACGCCGCGAGACGCGGGCCCGCAGCCAGGCGGCCGTGGTAGTCGTTGCTTCCGATGACCTGTACGTCCGTCGTCGTCGGCGCGCTGGTGTTGATGCCGACGATCTCCGGGTTGTGGTCGGAGGACCGGAACGGCGACGGGGTGTAGAGGTTGGTGGCGTTCGAGTTGAAGCGGCCGTACTCGTAGTAGACCGACTCGCCGGCGTTGATGTCCCAGAGGTCGACGTCCTCGACGTCGGCCAGGGCCGCCGTGTTGGCCAGGACGTGGTCGAGCGAGCCCACCTGACCGTCGAAGTTGTAGCTCTCCTCGTCGGGGTTGGTCGAGGACTCGAGGTTGGCGTAGCCCGCCGCGTTGAGGACCTGGATCGGGTCCTCCTCGGAGTAGGAGTTGAAGTCGCCGGCCAGGAAGACGCGCGAAATCTGTCGAGCGGTCTTGAACTCGTCGGCGAAGGTCACCAACGCCTCGGCCTGGGCCACGCGGTCCGGGTTGGCGTTGCCCTGCCCGGTGCCGTCGTTGACGCCCGAGCCCTTCGACTTGAAGTGGTTCACGATGACCGCAAACGCCTCGGTGTTGGGCGTGCCGACCCGCTTGAACGCCTGGGCCAGCGGCTCACGCGCGTTGCCGAAGGCAGCGTTGCCGACCAGGATCTTCGAGGTGCCGACCGTCTTCGCGATGGCGGGCTGGTAGATGAAGCCCGTGCGGATCACGTCCTCGTCGGCCAGGGGCGGGAGGTCCGCACCCGTCGGCGAGGGCACGAAGGCCCACTTGCCGGGCGTGCCCACGTTGAGCGCGTCGACGAGCTTGCCGATGGCGAAGTCGCGGTTCTTGCCGAACTTGGCCGAGTTCTCGAGCTCCTCGAGGGAGACGATGTGCGCGCCCGAGCCCTTGATCGCCGCGACGATCTTGTCCTGCTGACGGACCAGGTTGGCGGTGTTGGCCGCGCCACGGGGACCGTCGGGGTTGCAGGAGTTGACCGTGATGGGGTTGCCCGCACGGTCGTTGTAGAAGGTGCAGCTGCGTCCCCCGCCGAGGGCGACGAACTCGTCACCGGTGGTCGGGAAGAAGTTGAGCACGTTGAACGTCGCGAGCTTGATGTCGCCACCGACGTCCTGGGGCGCGGTGTTCTGCGCCCGGGTCTGCTCGATCTGCGGCTGGGTCGCCGACGGCTCACCGACCACGCGGGTCGTGGGCAGCAGGCGCCAGGTGTTGAAGCCCTCGGTGAAGATCACCGGCTCGGGGAAGGTCACAGCCGCCCCGACCCGCACTGCGTGCGTCGCGGTCATCCACGGGAACGCCTGGCCGGTGTTGGCACCGGTCACCGCGTAGTTGGCGCTCGAACCGTCGTCCAGGACGATGCGACGCGCGTTGTTGTACGCCGTGCGCTGCGCGATGAGCGCCTGCTCGGTCTGCGCGTCGTAGAGCTCGGTCGGCGTCACCAGCGGCTCGTCGGTCTCGGCCGCGAGGCCGATCTCGCCGAACATGCCGGACGAGAAGCTGTTGCCGGCCCAGAACGGGCTGCCGTCGTAGGAGTCGGTGACGGTGAAGTCGGCGGTCGGCTTCAGCAGCTCGCCCTCCATGGCCTCGCGGGCCGGGGCCAGCGTCGCCAGGGTCTCGCACGTGGCGCCCGGCAGGGCGCACGTCGTACCGGGGATCGTGGTCTTCGGCGTGACGGTGCCGAGGTCCGCGACGTCGGTGACGCCCGCGTCGTTGGCGACGATCTGCGTCGCGCCACCGAACTCGGCCGCCTGGCCGCTCACCTCGACCGAGTCGCCCACGGCCGGGTAGGTCGTGAAGCCGCTCGGGCCGCCGTAGACGAAGATCGCGTCCGAGGCGTCGGGGGTGTCAGCGCCCGGGGTCTGGATGTAGAAGCCGTTGAGGCCACCCGTCGGGAAGGCTGCGGTCACGACGCCCTGCGTCTTGACGCCCTCGCCCGCCACCGGGGTGGTCGTGCCGGTGCCCTGGATCTGGGCGATCGGGACGGTGGAGGCGGCCGGGGAGACCGTGAGGGTGAAGGTCACGTCGTCGGTCGCCGCGGTCGGGGTGGCCGAGTCGGTCGCCGTCGCGGTCACGTTGAACGTGCCGTCCGCCGTCGGCGTACCGGACACGGCGCCGTTGGTGGCCACCGTGACGCCGGCCGGGAGGCCGGTCGCGGTCCAGGTGTACGGCGAGGTGCCGCCCGTGGCCGCGAGGGTGAAGGGGGTGATGGCGACGCCGACCTGGCCCGACTTGGCGCCGGGAGAGGTGGCCTCGAGGGGACCGGTGGAGACGCCGGAGTTCTCAGGAGTTTGCGCACCCACGGTGAAGTCAGCGGAGTTGTTGTCCCCGTCGGTGTTCTCGACCGTGCGGCGGTACGAGGTCGTTGCCGAGCCTGCCGCAGCGGCGGCGACCTCGAACGTGTTCGACGTGCCGAAGCCGAGGAGGTCGATGACCTGCGGGTTGTTCACCACAGAAGCAGTCGGGAGCGTCAGCGGCGAGGTGGTGTCGGCGAGATACACCAGCCCGTTGGTGCCGCCGGCGTTCAGGTTCGAGGTGACCAGGTCGGGCGCCACCGGGAGAGCCACACCATTGGCACCTGCGGCCTGCACCTGGATCAGGTAGTGCTCGCCGGCGGGAACGGCGCCGCTCAGGGCGACCGCTCCTCCTGCACCGGTACCCGTCGCGGAGCGGTACTGGATGGACTTGCCGGTGAGCGAGATCGATCCAGCGGTCGGGTTGAAGAGCTCGACGAAGTCGGCGTTGTAGTTGGCTCCGGAGTTGCCGCCGTTGCCGTAGAACTCCGTGATGATCAAGCCCGTGCTGGCAGCGCTTGCGGGCGCTGCAATGGGGGTGAGTCCGGCCGCAAGGAGGGCCAGACCGGCTCCAGCCGCGATACGACGCGGCGAAGGGAGCGCGGGTGTGCGCATGTGTGCTCCGATGGTTCGGGTTGACGTGACCGACGCATCTTCACCCACGAAGACCCCGAAACGGGATCCTGTGGACAACCTTTTCCTGCGAGTGTTGCCAAAAGTTCACATGCAGGTTTGGCGACACCTGTGACCCGGATCTCAGTGAGCCCGCGAGCCCCGCTGCTTGCGGACCTCGCGGACGAACTCCCACCCCGACCACATGGTCATCGCGACCGCGCCGGCGAGCAGGACCTGGCTCAGGTAGAACAGCACCTCCCCCAGCGGACCGGGCCAGAAGTCGAAGGAACCGCCGTGCGCGTCACCGTGCGGCAACGGCCAGAGCAGGCCGGCGAGAGCGAAGGCCTGGAGCACCGTCTTGATCTTGCCGCTCTGCGCAGCCGGGATGACCACGGACTTCAGCACCGAGAGGCGCAGCAGGGTGACGCTCCACTCACGCAGCAGCACCACGGCGGTCACCCACCACCAGATGTCGCCTACGATCGAGAGTCCGATGAAGGCCATGCCCGTGATCGCCTTGTCGGCGATCGGGTCGGCGATCTTGCCGAAGTCGGTGATCAGGCCGTGCTTGCGGGCCAGGTCGCCGTCGACCTTGTCGGTGATCATCGCGACCGCGAAGATGCCGAAGGCGATCCAGCGCCAACCCGGCGAGTCGCCGCCGTCCTGGAGCAGCGCCCAGCCGAAGACCGGGACCAGCGCGATGCGCAGCACCGTGAGGACGTTGGCGATGTTGAGGTTCGAGACCTGCTTCTGCTCGGTCGTCATCGGCTGGCTCCGTCCACTCGCGCGATCAGGTCGACGCCGTCAGTCCCGGTGACGGTGGCCGTCAGCAGGTCGCCGACCTTCGCGCCCTCGGCGCCGGTCAGCAGCGTCGTTCCGTCGACCTCCGGACCCTGGTGCGCGGCCCGGCCCTCGACGGTGTCGTCGTCGGGGTCGACGTGCTCGACGAGCACGACGACCTCCTCCCCCACACGCTCCTCGGCGCGCTGGGAGTTGAGCTCCTCGACCAGCGCGGTGACGTGCTCGGTCCGGGCGCGGATCTCGTCGTCGTCGAGCTTGATGTCGTCGCCGAACGCGGCGGCCTCGGTGCCGTCCTCGTCGGAGTAGCCGAAGACGCCGGTGACGTCCATGCGCGCGGCCTCGAGGAAGTCGCACAGCGCCTGCAGGTCGTCCTCGGTCTCCCCGGGGAAGCCGACGATGACGTTGGAGCGCACACCGGCGAGCGGGGCGAGGCGGCGGATCTGCTCGAGCAGGCCGAGGAACGCCTCGGGGTCGCCGAAGCGGCGCATCCGGCGCAGCACCGTCGCGCTGGCGTGCTGGAAGGACAGGTCGAAGTAGGGCACGACGCCCGGGGTGTCCGCGATGGCCTCGATCAGGCCCGGGCGGGTCTCGGCGGGCTGGAGGTAGGAGACGCGTACGCGCTCGATGCCGTCGATGCCCGACAGCTCCGGCAGCAGGGTCTCCAGCAGGCGCAGGTCACCGAGGTCCTTGCCGTAGGACGTGGAGTTCTCGCTGACGAGGAAGAGCTCCTTGACTCCCTGCGTGGCGAGCCACTGGCCCTCCTGGAGCACGTCGCTCGGACGTCGGCTGACGAAGGAGCCGCGGAAGCTCGGGATGGCGCAGAAGGAGCAGCGTCGGTCGCAGCCGCTCGCGAGCTTGAGGGGCGCCATCGGGCCGGCGTCGAGGCGACGGCGTACGGCGCGGGGACCCGTCGCGGGCGCGCCGGCGCCGATGTCGGTCACGTCCGCGACCTCGACCTGGTGGCCCGGCACCGAGATGGTGGAGGCGTCGCGCTCGGTCGGCGTGATCGGCAGCAGGCGGCGGCGGTCAGACGGCGTGTGGGGGTGGTGCGTCTCGCCGCCGACGATCGCGCGGAGCTTGGCCGCGATGTCCGGGTAGTCGTCGAAGCCGAGCACCGCGTCGGCCTCCGGCAACGACTCGGCGAGGTCCTTGCCGTAGCGCTCGGCGAGGCAGCCGACCGCGACGACCGTCTGGGCGCGCCCGCCGTGCTCGACCTTGAGGTCTGCAGCCTCGAGCAGCGTGTCGACGGAGTCCTTCTTGGCCGCCTCGACGAAGCCGCAGGTGTTGACCACCACGGTGTCGGCGTCCTCCGCGTCGTCGACGAGGATGAAGCCGCCCGCCTCCAGCCGACCGGCCAGCTCCTCGGAGTCGACCTCGTTGCGGGCGCAGCCGAGGGTCACCACGGCGACGTTCAGCGGGGTCGGGGTCTCGGCCTGGGGCTCGTGCTCAGTGGTCGTCATCGCACCCGTGAGTATGCCGGTTCCGTGCGCACGGAGCCGCACTCCCGGCGCGGTGAGCCGACTCACCCGTCCCTTCACGCCCACGCCGTCGCCGCCCGAGCGGCCCGGTACGCCCGCCCCTCCCGGCGGTCGAGTAGCCGAACACGCTCCTCCCTTCGGTGGTCGAGTAGCCGGAGCGGTCCCTCCCTCTCGGTGGTCGAGTAGCCGGAGCGAGGGACGAGCGGAGGCGTATCGAGACCCGACCCGGTGTCGGACCCTTCCCCTAGAGTCGAACACATGATCGAGATGCTGGCGACAGGACCGGAGGTCGGGGCAGATGTCCTTGGGCCCGCAGCCCTGCTCGCCTCGATCCGCTCGGCCCGGACTGCTGAAGACGCTGCCGCCGCCGAGCAGCTCGACCTCGCCGCCCGGTGGGCGGACCTGCACCCGCCGGAGTCGATCCACTCCGCCGCGTCGTTCACCGTGCCGGGGTGTGAGCACGAGGAGCCGATCGCGGGCCTGGGTACGCCGCTGGTGGCGGAGTTCTGCGTCGCCGAGCTCGGCACGGTGTTGGGCATCACTTCGGTGTCGGCGAAGAAGCTCATCGGCCAAGCCCTCGAGCTTCGTCACCGCCTGCCGCGGCTGTGGGCGCAGGTCCACGCCGGACGGGTGCCGGCCTGGCGGGCGCGGGCGGTCGCTGAGGTCACGATTCACTCAAGTCCGGCGCTGACGGTCGAGGCAGCGAGGTTCGTCGACGCGCAGGTCGCCGCGGTCGCGGGGAAAATCGGTCCCGCGCAGCTGGACCGCCTCGTCGCCGAGACCATCAAGCGGTTCGACCTCGCCGAGGCGGACCCGGCCGCTGATCCCGTGGACGGGTACCTCCACGTCGACCCGCGCCACGTCACGATCCACGACCAGGACGTCCACTTCGCCGGGACCGTGCGGCTCGAGGCCGAGATCGACCTCGCCGACGGACTCGACCTCCACCACGCCCTCGCCCACGGCGCAGCCACCCAGAAGGCCCTCGGGTCCGTGGAGTCGCTCGCCGCCCGCCGGGCGAAGGCGCTGGGTGACCTGGCGCGGACGCAGACCGCGCTCGATCTCCACGACTCTGCTGGTGGTCGACGAGCAAGTGACTCGGCTGGTGGTCGAGTAGCCGACGAATCGGTTGGTGGTCGAGTAGCCGGTGAGGAACGAGCCGGCGTATCGAGACCAGACCTCCCCGCCGCCCGGGAGGTCGTCCTCCACGCCCACTTCGACGCCACCCTGTCCGGCGACACCACCGTGTTCGGG
>CAFBMW010000011.1_pt1 | contig 96516 bp, 89 predicted proteins | sample 7269061 | NCBI WGS metagenome assembly CAFBMW01 (sample SAMEA6814074, study PRJEB35770) | uncultured Nocardioides sp. | biome: Freshwater; feature: Freshwater reservoir; material: water | place: Czech Republic | collected 2017-05-23 | depth 30m m | reverse complement strand
GCGAGGTTGAGCAGGAAGTCCCCGGCGAAGAGGTCGGGGGAGTGGGTGGTGAAGCCCATCGGCAGCCCGCCGGCGTACTTCGCGAAGACGTCGGCGACGGGGAGGTCGAGGTCCTTGTAGGAGAAGTGGAACTCGAGGAAGTCGGGGGTGGTGTCCTTCGTCATCGCATCGATGTCGTGATAGCGCACGGCCAGTCCCCACGGGCGGCGGAAGGAGTAGTCGCGCCCGCGCGGGGCGGCGTCGCCTAGGTCGGTGGCGTAGAAGAAGTCGCCCGGGTCGAGCGCGCGCGAGGTGGTGCGTCCCACCAGCTTGTCGTAGGCGTTGGGCTGGAGGCCGCGGCCGGGGCTCTTGATGTCGATGTCGGCGGGCACGAGGGTCTCGCCGACCTCGATCCGGCGCGTGGCGACGAGCGACTTGGCGAGGTTGACGCGGTTCATCATCTCGCCGGTGGAGACCGCGCGGGGCGCGTTGGTGCCCAACGCCTCCTCGACCTCGCGGACCCGCTGCACCATCTCCTTGAACTCGTCCGGGAGCAGGCTGACCTTGTGGTCGTTGCCCTCGAGCCCCCGGTCGACGGTGAAGTGCTTCTCGATGATGCGCGCGCCGAGCGCCACGGCGGCGACCGCCACGTGGAAGCCGCGCTCGTGGCCGGAGTAGCCGACCGGTGCCTGGGTGAGCTCGGCGAGCCGCGTCAGGTAGGCGAGGTTGATGTCCTTGAAGGGCGCCGGGTAGGTCGACTGGCAGTGCAGGAACGCGTGGGCGACCCCGGTGCTGCGGACGACGTCGACGGTCTCGCGGATCTCGCCCTCGGTGGACATGCCGGTGGAGATGACCATGGGCGTGCCGCTGGCGGCCATGTGGCGGAGCAGCGCGTGGTTGGTCATGTCCGCCGAGGCGACCTTGAGCGAGGGGATGCCGTAGTCGACGAGCCGGTCGACGCTGACCGGGTCCCACGCGGTGCACATGACGTCGATGCCGACGTCCTTGCAGTGGTCGAAGACCTCGAAGAGGCCGTCGGCGCCGAGGTTGTACTTCGCGAGGAGGTCGAGGGTGTACTGCGGGCCGAGGTCCTCGCCGCCCGAGCCGGACGTGCCCTGGCGGTAGACCGACTCCATGTCGCGCAGCTGGAACTTCACGATGTCGGCGCCGGCCTCGACCGACAGGTCGACGAGCTGCTTGGCCAGCGACACGTCGCCCTGGTGGTTGATGCCGATCTCGGAGATCAGCAGCGCGGGGGCGTCGGGGGCCACGACGTGGCGCCCGATGCGCAGCTCGTCGGCCCGGTTGATCGCGATCGCGACCAGGTGGCCGCGGTCGTCGACGAGCGCGACGTGGTCGATCCCGGAGCCGAAGGCGTGGCTGATCTCGGCGGGGCTGCTGCCGATCGGCAGGCTGCGTGGCGAGGTGTTGGCGGCCTCGAGCGCCGGGACGTCTACGGTCAGGCTCGCAGCACCGCTGACCCAGCGGCGGAAGTCGCCGTCGGACAGCACGCCGTCGAGGTGGCCGTGGGAGTCGACGAGGAAGATCACCCGCGCCTTGTTGGCGGTGATCTTCTCCAGGGCCCGCAGCACCGGGTCGCCCGAGTAGACGACGTAGGGCGTGAGGTCACGCTCGATGATCAACGCTGGGCCTTCCGATCGTGGTGCGGTCCGCACCACCGTAACCAGCGGATGGTCTCCGCGTGGTGACACCGCTCAACGTGCGGCCAACAACCTCGCGGCCAGTGCGACGTCGAGCTCGGTGTCGATGTCGATGCCCTCGTCCTCGGCCATCACGAAGAGCCCGATGCGACCGCCGAGACGGTTGTCGTGGCGCTCGTAGACCTCGGTGCGCGTGACGTAGAGCGAGCCGGTCTCGCGGTAGCGCCGGGTCTCCTCCGTCAGGTCCTGCCGACGCGGCCGGGCCGCGACGTCGTACGCCGCCGTGGGCGGGTCGCCTGCCTGCCAGACGAAGGGCGGCTGCTCGACGACGCCGACCATCGAGTCGACCCCGGTGGCGGCGAACTCGGCCAGCGCCCGGGCGAGGGTGTCGTCGTGGCGGACCGGTGAGGTGGCCTGGAGCAGCATCACCGCGTCGGGACGTCCGCGCACGGCGGTGACCTGCTCGATGGCGTGGCGCACGACCGGCTCCGTCGGGGTGGTGTCCTGCGCGAGCTCGGCGGGGCGCAGCCACGGCACGCGCGCGCCGGCCGCGCGGGAGACCTCGGCGATCTCCTCGTCGTCGGTGGAGACCAGCACGTCGAGCTCCGGCACGGCGAGGGCCTGCTCGATCGTCCAGACGATGAGCGGCTTGCCGCCGACGTCGAGGAGGTTCTTGCGCGGCACGCCCTTGGAGCCGCCGCGGGCGGGGATGACGCAGAGGGTCACGACGCCGCCCCGGTCACGATCGCGGCGATCCGTTCGGCGGGCTGGTGGGCGGCTCGTGCAGGCGCGGGCGTGGGTGAGGAGTGGCCGAGACGGTGCATGGCGTAACGCTCCCAGAACTCGCCCAGCCAGGCGGGCGGACGGGGGAAGTCGACCCACGCCTCGCGACCGCGGGCGGCCGCCTCGAGCACCCCGGTGGAGAAGACGCTGACGATGGGCGCCTCGAGGTCGACGAGCGGCACGCCGCTGGTGTCGACGGTGATCCCGGCGCGGCGATAGCCCGCGAGGACCGCGCGCGAGGTGACGTCGCGCTCGGAGGGATGGGGGCGGTAGGTCGCGCCGTGCGCGCGGCAGGTGCTCAGTGCGGCCCTCGCGAGCCGGGCACGCGAGATCTCCGCGGCGTGCCCCTGGCCGAGGTAGACCAGCGGGGCAGCGTCGCCACCGGTGGTCGAGGAAGGACGACGTCCTGTCACGAGACCCGCCTGCCACAGGAGCTCGCTGCCGACCACCTCGACCTCGACGTCCTGGCGACCGGTGGTCCAGAAGTGGCCGTCGGCCTCGCTCCACGCAAGGAGCTGGGCCGCGCGCGGCAGGGGAGGGGCGTACGGCGTCAACGCGCCGTGCTGGGAGACCAGGAAGGGCAGCTCCCTGTCGTCGGCGACGGCGAAGGCCGCGGCGCCGATCTCGGTGTAGTGGCCGGCAGCGAGGACCGCGCGCGGCCTGACGAGGTCGGCCAGGTCGGAGAGCGCGACGGTGCGGCGACGGTGGGTGGCGTACGCCGCCGACGGCTGCCAGCCGACGGGGGCGACGACTGTCGTGCGGCCGGGCTCGAGGTGGTCGAGCGGTGCGACGACGGCCCGCGCGACGCTGGCGTGCGTGGCCTCGACCGCCACGAGCACGTCGGCGTCCGGCCCGGGTGAGAGCAGGTCGACCTGCGTGCCCGCGGGGGGCCGCAGCCGCGCGCGCACCGACCGGGCTGCGCCGCGGACGGGGTGGCGCGACTCGTGCCAGCGTCGCCAGGCGACGACGTCGGCGGGGTGCCTCAGGCCGTGTCCCATGCGCCCTCCAGGACTGCGACGCGGTGGTCGAAGGTGTGCTCGGCCAGCGTGCGCGCGCGGGCCGCGGCGCGGATCGCGTCGGCCCATGCGGCGTCGGCGACGGCGCGACGGCACAGGTCGAGCAGCTCGTCGGTGCCGTGCCACGTGAGCACATCGGTGCCGGGGTCGTAGAGACCGGCGACGTCCGTGCGGTCGATCAGCTGCACCGCTCCGACACCGGCGGCCTCGAAGGTGCGCATCGTGAAGCCATCCTGGTCGCCGTGGAGGTTGAGGGTGGCCGCCGACGCGGTCATGACGTCGTACGCCCCGGCGCGCGAGACGTCGCGCTCAGCCGGCACCGTGGGCGAGCCGACGCGCCACGTGCGCAGCCGGTCGACCGGATGGCCGGACCAGTCGCGCCCGTAGGCGTGGACCGGCACACCACGGTCGTGGAGGGTCGTGAGCACCTCCTCGCGGGAGGGGTAGCGGGCCCCGATGAAGGTGACGTCGCCGGTGCGGCGCCGCGTCGGCGAGGGGACCAGCCGGTGGTCGAAGGCGAGGGGCAGGTGCCGGGCGTCGAGGCCGCCGGAGGTGAAGGCTGCCGCGTCGTGCGCGGAGTAGGTCGCCACGGGGCCGACCTCCGCCAACCGGTCGAGGCTCCAGCGGGTGCGGCGCACCTCGTCGTAGAGCCAGGTCACGCGGGGGAGCCCGGCGATGCGGTCCCAGAACTCCTGCTCGAGGGTGTCGCCCTTGACGACCACGACGGCCTGCGGGTGGCTGCGCGCCACGGCCGCGACCGCGCCGGCGGTCTCCTCCCGCGCCAGCTGCCGCAGGGACCCGGCGCCGAGACGCCGCGGGAGCTGGTGGCGCAGCTGGTGCCAGGCGCGGCCGGCGAGCCCGCCGTGGGCGTCGTACACGTGGGTGGAGACGGCGTGGCCCCGCGCGGCGAGAGCGCCCGCGATGGCGGAGTGGTAGCCGTGGAAGCCGGGGCTGACCAGCAGGACGCGCACGGGCCTCAGTGCCCGACGGGTCGGGCGGGGATGCCGACGACGGTCTGGCCGGGGGCCACGTCCTTGGTGACGATCGCGTTGGCGCCGATGGAGGCACCGTCGCCGATGGTGACGCCGCCGAGCACGATCGCCCCCTGCCCGATGAAGACCGAGTTGCCGATGGTCACCGGTCCCGTGCCCTTGGTCAGGTGCCGGTCGACGCGATCGTGGTCGCCCGACGTGATGAGGCTGCCGAAACCCATGAGGCAGTCGTTGCCGAGGGTCACCGGGTCGGTCGAGCTGATGGCGACGCAGCGTGCGAAGTTGGCGCGGTCGCCGATGACGATGCGGCTGTCGTCGTTCTCGCACTGGAGCCAGACGTCCTCGAAGATGGCACCGCCCGCGCCGATGAAGATCTGGCCCGGGCGACGGATGATGTGAGGTCGCACGATGACGGTGCCCTCGCCGAGGCCGCCGAACGTCCGGCGGTAGAGCAGTCGTGACATGGCGCTGCCGCGATGCCATCGGAGCGAGGGCGGAGCCTCGACCACGCGCTGCAGGAAGGTCACAGCGGTCACTCTAGTGAGCGGTCGGACACGGTGACGGGTCGACAGCCGGAATCCGCAGGGGTGAGCGGACGTAGCGTCGGACACTAGGGTCGGGCCCTACGTGGTCAGAGTGGGAAGACGAGGATCCGTGGCAGAGCTCAGGCAGCAAGGTGTGTATCTCGACGATCCTCGCGAGGAGTTCGCGGACTTCATCCCGAGCGGTGCCCGACGGGTGGCAGATGTGGGCTGCGGCAAGGGCGGCTTCGGGCGGACCCTTCGCGCCCGCCTGGGAGCGGGTGCCTGGATCGTCGGGGTCGAGTCGGTCGCCGAGCAAGCTCATGTCGCCCGCGAGTCCCACAGCTTCGACGAAGTTGAGCAGGGGTTCTTCCCTGACGCCATGCCTGAGGGATGGGCCGACCTCGATCTGATCTGCTTCATGGATGTGCTCGAGCACCTGTACGACCCGTGGAAGGTGCTCTTCGAGTCCCACCAGTTCCTCGCGCACGACGGCCGGGTGCTCGCCTCGATCCCGAACATCCAGTACCTGCCGGTGTTGACCGATTTGGTCCGTGGCCGTTGGGACTACGAGGACACAGGAACGCTGGATCGTACGCATGTCCGCTTCTTCACTCGCCGGTCGATCATCGAGATGTTCCACCGCGCTGGGTACGAGGTGGAGCGGATCGAAGGGGTGAACGACGCCCTGGCGCAGTTCCGCTACAGGTGGTTCCGCCCCGCTGGTCGGATTCTCGGCGACGCGCGGTACATGCACATGGCGGTCGTGGCGAAGCGGGTCAAGCGTCCGCTCTCGCCTGTCACCCTCCTCGATCCGACCCCTGCTGACCACGGCGTGATGGAGCAGGTGGATGCGCTGTCGAAGGCGTCAGCACTCGCTCAGCAGCGAAGGGACGATCCGCTCGCGTCCCTGCGTAGGAGGGGACGACACCTGGCTGCAGTCGAGGCGAAGTTCCGGCTGGGTCTGCCAACCGAGCTGCCCTGCGATTACGGGACGTGGCGCCGCCGACACGACGTGGACGTACCAGCAGCCCCTGATGCGAGACCTGCCGTACGGCCAGTTGCCCCATTGGCAGTCGTGCTGCATGTGTTCTATCCAGACCTGCTTCCCGAGCTGCTGGGCCAGCTGCGGGTGATCGACGTGCCGTTCGACCTGATCGTCACGAATGCGTCGGGCGCTCCGCTCGATCTCTCCGGGTCGGGCGCTCCTCAATCGACACGCGTGTTGGCGGTCGAGAATCGCGGTCGTGACATCTGGCCGTTCCTCCAGGTCGTCCAGGCGGGACTCTTGGACGGCTATGAGGCCGTGCTGAAGCTGCACACCAAGAAGAGCCCTCAGGGCGTGGCCACGACCCTCGGTGCATCGACGGGGGAGGAGTGGCGCGACCAGCTCGTCGGGAGCCTGCTTGCGACGGAACAGACGTTCCGGGGGGCGTACGACACGGTGACCACAGGTCCAGGAGGTCTGGCATGCGACGACGCAAGCGTGGCCGGACCTGAAGCCTGGAGCACGGATCGTCGAGCGGTGCGGCACCTCGCGCGGCGCATCGGCGTGCGGTGCCCCGCTGCGGACTTGCGCTTTCCTGCCGGGTCGATCTACATCATGCGGGGGACCCTGGTCCCCGTCCTCAAGGAGCTTCGCATGAGTGCGGAGGATTTCGAGGACGAGCACTCGGCTGCCTACACCACTACAGCCCATGCAGTGGAGCGCCTCATGGGATACGTCGCGCGCAGCGAGGGGCTCGACGTCGTCGGACTGCCTGCGCCCGCGACCGGGCGTCAGCGGTAGCGGTTCAGCAGAGCCGCGAGCTCTCGCGACTCAGGGAGCGGAGGACCCGAGGCGACGCGCCTCTACCAATTTCCCAGCTTCGAAGGCCATGAGCGCGAGCCATGAGCGTCGCGCGTCAGGGCCGCCACGCCACGGGAACTCCCTGATGAGGAGCAGCTCGTGGCGCAACCGCCGCAACGCGGTCTTCGGCTGGACCTCCTGCGGGCGGAACTTCCCGTAGAGGGTGCTGGTGCCACGGCCGGAGTTGTACTGCTGACGCAGCACCCCGCGCAGGTCCGTGCGGATGCGGTAGTGCAGGAGGGCGTCGTCGACGTAACCGAAGCGGTAACCCAGGTCCCACGCACGCCAGGCGAAGTCGATCTCTTCTGCTCCGGCCGGGTAGGACTCGTCAAAGCCGCCTACGCGCTCCCAGACCTCACGGCGCAGTCCGAGATTGCAGCCGATGCCATAGGTCCGGCCTCCCCAGGTCTCGAACAGGGCACTCGTGCGTCGGTCGATGGGCACCCAGTCAGCTGATCGACCCGAGAGGAGCATCGTCTCCACCGGGCCGCTCACCATCGGGTGCCGCAGGAGGCCGTCGGTCATGGCGGCCACCCACCCATCGGAGACACGGTCATCGGCGTCGCAGATGAGGATGCGACCGGTGTTCGCGTGCGAGATCCCGACATTGCGTGCCACCGAGACGCCGCGGGCGCGCGACGCGTCCACCAGTTTGAGACCGGTGACACGACCCTGCCACGACGTGACCACAGCCTCCAAGCCGTCGGTCGAGCCGTTGTCGGCGACGATCACCTCGAAGGGTGGCGCACTCACCTGGCCGGCGAGTGCCCCGAGCTGCTCGCCGATGACGTCGGCCGCGTTGAACGCCGGGATCACAACTGAGCAGACGGGGGTCGTCACCGGGCCAGCCTACGGTCGAATCATCCGCCTGGTGGTGCACTGACTTCCTAGACTGGCGCGCAGGCTGGTCCGGGGTGACAGCACAGTGCGACGACGTGACGAGGGATGAACCGCATGAGTACTTGGCCCATCAGCTCGATCCGTCCGGTGCTGGCCAAGCAGCTGCGACGCGGCTCGCGAACGGTGCTGCTCACTCCGATGACGGCGCGCGTCGGCAACCTGCTCTACTTCTGGCTGCGGGCTCATCGCGAGCGAGAGCACGGACGCGACCTGAAAGTGCGCGAGAGCGAGCACTTCGGCGAATGGGCCACGGTGTGGCCAGAGATGGTGGACCTGAGTGTTCGCAGGTTGGACATCGGCCGCACCAACCGTCTTCTTGCGGTCCCCCCGATGCACTTCCAGCGCTTCGGCACGGACTTCACCCGAATGGACCTCGAGCTGTTCATCCGCAACTGCCTTCTCACCGACGCCTTTGTCGCTGCCATGGGAGAGCGGGATGCCACGACCCTGACGATCAACGTACGCCGAGGCGACTACTACGCCGACGACGAACTTCGGTCGGTGTACGGGATGGACATTGGCTCATACCTCCACAGTGCCGTGGACCGGATCGGGGCGCGCGACCTGCGTCGTGTCGTGGTGGTCTCGGACGATCCGGCCTGGTGCGAGGCCCACCTCAGCTGGCTTCGGGATGTGGGGCCGGTGCAGGTGGCTCCGGTTGGTCCGCTGCACCACCTCGCCACGCTCGCCTCGGCGAGCAACCTGGTGTTGAGTAACTCGACCTTCTCCTACTGGGGCGGCTACATCGCCAGCACCCTGGACGACGGGTGTCGCGTGGTCGCGCCTCGGTTCCACGTGCGGGACATCGATGGTGGCCGGCCGTGGCAGCACCACCCGTCGTGGACCACCGCCGACGCTGGGTGACCCCGATCGTCAGTTGTCCTGCACCTACACAGGGCTGGACAGCGAGCCCAGCTCGACGAGATGAGCGAACTCCTTGTTCCGCGAGGCCACTTCCTCGAAGGTGCCCGTCGTAGCCACCCGACCCTGCGACATGAAGATGAGCTGATCGCAGTGGCGGACGGTCGAGAGACGGTGGGCCACGATGACCATCGTCATCGTGCCCTTCAGGCCTTCGATCGTCTCGGTGAGTCGCCGTTCAGTCTCGTTGTCGAGTGCTGACGTCGCTTCGTCGAGGACCAGCAGGCTGGGCCGACGGTAGAGCGCGCGGGCGATGCCGATGCGCTGGCGCTGGCCGCCGGAGAGGCGTACGCCGCGCTCGCCGATCTCGGTGTCCAGACCCTGCGGAAGTGCTCGCACGAGGTCGCCCAGTTGCGCTCGCTCGACGGCCTCGGCCATGCGGGCGTCGTCCACGTCTTCGTCGAAGGCAATGTTGGCGCGCAGCGTCTCGTCGAGAAGAGTCACGTCCTGAGGCACGACGGCGAGCTGGCGCTGCCAGGCCGGGAGGTTGTCGAAGATGCTGAGTCCGCCAGCGGTGAGCGAACCCCCGGTAGGGCGGTGCAGGCCGAGAAGGATGTCGACGAAAGTGGACTTCCCCGCCCCGCTTGATCCGACCATAGCCACGGTGGTTCCGCCCACGACGTCGAGGTCGACGCCGCGCAGCACCAGCTCATCCGGTTGGTCGTCGTAGGCAAAGGTGAGTCCGCGGACTCGCACGTCACCTTGGGGAATTTCGTCGGTCACCCGCGAAGCGAGGTCGGCGCGTCGGGCTTCCTCTTGCATCCGGTTCTCGCTGACGAGGTGCTCCAAGGTGGCCCGAGCGAAGCGAATTCCCGCGATTGCGTTGATGAGACGCACGGCGGCGGGCAGGATGCGCGTGCCTGCGGCGGCAAAGATGCCGAGCAGGAGGAGACTCTCCTGCGAGGTGTTGCCGGCTGCAGCCCCGACGGCCAGCAGCCCGACCCCGGTGATGAACACGATTTCGAGGAAGTACTTCGGGATCTCGGCGAGCAGTGCTGCCGTCACGCCGGCTCGCGCGCCTTCGACGCTGGCGGACGTGAAGGTGTCGACGAAGGGCTGCTCGGCGTGGCGCAGCTTGATCTCCTTGACGGCGGTCAGTGACTGCAGGGACGCCTTGGACACCGCTTGTGAGGACTCGAGACTGCGTTGGCTGGCTTGGAGGATGCGAGGCCGGATCACCCGTTGCACGATGAGACCGGCGAGCCCGAAGTAGGCGATCGCCGCGATCGTCGTCGCGGGGGAGATGAAGAGCAGGGAGACGAAGATGAAGGTGATCGTCAACGTCTCGGTGATCACCGACAGCACGGACGACAATCCGCCCGTGTAGCCCATCCCGACGGCACCCTGCACCGTCCAGAGCTTGTCGGAGGTGTTCTTCGCGAGGTGCCAGGCGTAGGGGCCCACGAGGTAGCCCTCCAGGATGCGCGCCTGGATCTCCACCTGGTTCCTGGCCATGAAGTTGAGCTGCCATCGGCGGAAGAGGACCGAGCCGACGTTCTTCAGGACGAACGCGCCCACGATCATCAGCGCGAGCGAGACGACGAGCGCGTCCTCGCTCGGCTGACCGAGGATGCGGTTGACCATCCCGAGGGCGCCGATGTCCGGGTCCTGCGCGGTGATGTACTGCATCATCGGCAGCATCGCGAGGACACCGAGCATGTCGAGGACTGACAGCACGACGGATCCGCAGACCGACAGCAGGAGCCTGCGCCGAGTGCTGTGGTTGACGAGCTCGCCGGTCCCAGGCGGCACGCCGAGGAGGTTGGCCGCCCTGCCGACGACTCCGCCCTGGAGGCTCAGCACTGGGCCCGGTTCCCGTCGTACGACATGCGCTCATCCTGTCATCCGGGCGGTGGGGGCCGAGGCATCCTGCTTGAATCGACGCGTGATCCGCTTCATGGCGCCCGACCTGCCGACCCCGAGCGGCGGGATCAAGGTGATCTACCGCTACGTCGAGCACCTGCGCGCCCTCGGCCACGACGCGCGCGTCTGGCACGGCACGCCCGGCTTCGCCTACGACTCGTGGGGATCGACCGCCCCGGTGGACACCGGCCACCACCTCGACTTCGCCGCCGGCGACGTCCTGGTCATGCCGGAGACCGGCGGCTCGAAGTGGAGCTTCCTCTCCGATGGCCAGCCGGTGGTGATGCTGTGCCAGGGCATGGACTTCGTCTTCGCCAGCTCCGACTTCCTCACCGACGAGCCCGGCGCCTATCCCGGGTGGCCGCAGGCGACCGCGGCGATCGCGGTGTCCGACGCGATCCACACCTTCCTCGACCGCGCCTGCACGCCGGGGTTCCCGATCCACAACGTGCCGGTGCAGATCGAGGACTGGTTCGAGCCGGTCGACAAGGAGCGGCGCATTGCGCTGATGCCGCGCCGCCGGCGCGAGGACCTGCTCGGCGCCGTCCAGCTCGTACGCCGCTCCGGCCGGCTCGCCGGCTGGGAGATCGTGCTGATCGATGGCATGACGCAGCAGCAGGTGGCCGAGGAGCTCGGCCGGGCGGCGATCTTCCTCTTCGGCGCGGAGCGTGAAGGCGTGGGACTGCCGGGCGCCGAGGCGATGGCGTCGGGCTGCTACGTCGTCGGCTTCACCGGCGACGGCGCCAAGGAGTACATGCTCCCCGAGCACTCCTCCGTCATCGCCGACTCCGACGTGGTCGACATGTGCGACCGCACGCTCGAGGCGATGGAGTGGTTCGACCGGGACCGGGCGACGTACGACGCGCGTGCCGCTGCGGGCCGTGACTGGGTGCGTTCACGCCACAGCGCCGAGCTGGTGCGCCAGCGCCTCGGAGCGGCTTTCGAGCAGATCGCCGCACCGGGATCGCCGTCGCGCCTGCCCGCAGCCACCACGCTCGCGCACTACCAGTCGCACGCACCGGCCAGCGACCCGTGGAACAGGGTTCGGATCGCGGCACGGCGTACGGGTCGCCGTGTGGTCGACGAGGTCAGGGCACGGCTGTGACGGTGCCGGGCTCGGGAGCCTCGGCGTGGAGCGCGCGGCGACGCGCACGCCGCAGCACGACGAGCGCCAGCAGCACCTCGGCGGCCAGCCTGAGCACGACCGAGAACCAATAGGTCTTGTCCACACCCACCTCCGGCGTGGTGAAGCCGCGGATGTAGAGCCAGGTCGCGACGTAGTGGAACGTCTCCGCCGCTGCGATGACGGCGACCAGCCAGCGGGAACGGGTGACGAGCAGCAGGCCGAGGACGACCCAGAGGGAGTACTGCGGCGAGTAGACCTTGCCGAGGGCGAAGAACGCGACAAGGAAGACCATCGACAGCTCGGAGAGCGTGGCGTCGAGGCGTCCGGTCCAGGTCGCCGCGGCACAGACGAGCCAGGCGACCAGCATGCCGACCGCGAGCACCAGGCTCAGCTGGTCGGCGCTCGTGGGCAGCCCGACCATCCGCGCCGCCATCCAGGCCGAGCCGAACGATGCCTGGCGCTCGGTGTTCGTGGTCCAGAACTCACCCCACGCGTCGGCGTCGGAGAGATGGAGCGGAAGGTTGGCCGCGAGCGTGACGACGACGAAGGACGTCGTCATCGCCACCACCGCCCGGCTGGACCGTGCCCGGATCGCCAGGATCAGGCCTGCGGCCAGCAGCACGAGTGGGAACAGCTTGGCAGCCGTCCCGAGCGCCACGAACGCCCCGAACCACGCCATCCGATGTCGCTGCCACGCGAACAGCGCCGCCGCCGTGGCCAGCAGCGCGAGCGCGTCCCAGTTGAGGGTGAGCGTCAGCACGACGATGGGTGTGATGAGCAGCCACGTGACCCGGTCTCCCATCACCCAGCCGGCGCGCCAGGCGATCCAGACCGCAGCCAGTGAGGCGATCAGCAGACCCGCGCACGACACCAGGAAGAAGACCAGCTCCTCGGTCGCCATGCCGGGCAGGTCGTAGAGCTGTGCCTCGTCCAGCCGGGCACGACGCGCGAGCTCGTCGGGCGGCGTGCCGAGCACGACGTGGGTCAGCTTGGCGCTCGCCTCGATGTAGAGGTTGATGAGGGGCGGGTACTCGAGGTCGCGAAAGCCCGGCGGCAGCTGCCCGAGCCAGCCGATTTCTGCGGCGAGCCCACGGCCGACGTAGAACAGCGGGATGTCGCTGTAGCACTGGGCGGTGGCCAGGGCGTCGGTGTCGGCGCCTCCGCGCAGGCACGGCAGCTTCTGGATCGCGGACACGACCGCGAGGACGACGGTGGCCAACCACCAGGCGTACGGGACGCCCGTCCGGTGCGCGACGGGTGGCGTTTTTTCAGCAACCTCGGGCCGCATGCGCCGACACTAGTGAAGGATGCTCACGAACGAGCAGGGTTCGGGGGTGGAGGTCGGCGTGAGGAAGCACTACCTCCTGCTCGCCCACGACCAGCCACAGCACGTCGGCCGGCTCGTCGAGCGTCTCGACGACGGGGGGTCCTCCTTCTGGCTGCACCTCGATCCCCGGGCCGACGACGAGGCGTGGCGTTCCGTGCTCGCGCATCCCGCCGTGGGCTCCGTCGAGCCCCGCGTCGCCTGCCTGTGGGGGACGTGGTCGATGGTCGAGGCGACCCTGACGATGGTCCGCGCCTGCCTCGCCTCCGGCGCCCCCGGACACCTGGTGATGCTGAGCGGGCAGAGCTATCCGGTGAAGAGCAACCAGCACATCGACGACCACCTCACCGCACACGCGGATCTCGTCCACATGGACCTCTGGGCGCTGGAGGAGCGCTGGCCGGACAACCACCGCGACCGGCTGGACTACTTCTGTCTCCCGAGGTCGGAGGCCAAGGGCGACCTGCGCCTGCTGCGTCGTCGTCAGGAGATGAACCTGCGCGAGCTGGTCGGCTGGACCCGCCGCCTCGTGCGCGAGTCGGGCCCGCGAGAGGCGCTCGCCGTGCTCCGCACGATCGGGCAGGAGCGCCCGGACGTCGCGCACCTCGTCGTCGGAGGCTCCCAGTGGTGGGCGATGCCGTTCGACGTCGCCCAGCAGATGGTGGAGTTCCACGACCACAGCCCGGACTACGCCGAATTCCTGCGCTGGAGCCAGTTCCCCGACGAATCGTTCTTCCAGACGCTGCTGGTCGCGATGGACCCCACCGTCCGGAACCGCGTCGCGCCCAGCCTGACCTTCGTCGACTGGACCGAGGGCGACTGGGATCTCCCGCGGGCCTTCGGTGTCGACGACCTGCCCGCGCTGCTCACCCTGCCGGACCACGTGCTCTTCGCGCGCAAGTTCCTCCACCCAGCCGCCACCGAGGTGCTGGACGCCCTCGACGACGCCGCAGACCACGAAGGTGCACGATGAGCCACGACGACCGCCGGACGACGGCCACCACGATCTGGATGTGGGGCGTCCTGCTCGTGGCGGGCCTGTTCGCCCTGCGACAGGCGATCAGCGGGTGGCGCCTCTCCGCGAGCGGCGACGTCGGTCCCAACGGCGACATCTCCGTCTACATCGGGGCGATCAACTTCCTGAAGGACGGCGGGGCGCTCTACGACTACCCGCTCGAGGGCGGCTACGGCTTCACCTACCCGCCCTTCGCCGCCATCGTGCTGCGGCCACTGACGTGGCTGGCCCCGCGGACCACGGGGCTCACCTGGCTCACCCTCTGCATCGTCGTCGCCGCCGCAGTGGCTGCGCTGGTGGTGGCGACACGTCGCTGGCCGGTGTCGGTGGTCGCCCGCCTGGTGGCCCTCGGTCTTGCGGTGGGCGCGTTCCTCGGCTCGGTGCAGGTGCAGAGCGACCTGATCACCGGGCAGGTCAACCTCGTCCTCGCGCTGCTGGTCATCCTCGACGTCGGACGCTTCGTGCCCGACCGCTTCCGCGGCGTGCTGGTCGGCCTCGCAGCGGCGATCAAGCTGACGCCGATGATCATCTGGGGCTGGTTCGTGGTGACCCGGCAGTGGCGCGCGCTCGCCAACTCGGTGGGGGTGTTCGCGGCAGCCGTCGCCGTTGCCTGGGTCGTGCTGCCGCGCGACTCGGTGCGCTACTGGACCGACGCCCTGCTCGACACCGGTCGCGTCGGCGACGTCGAGCTGCGCTTCAACACCTCGGTCATGGGCGTGCTCGCGCGTGCCGGCGTCGACGGCCCGGCGCGCACGCTCCTGTGGCTGCTCCTGGGCGGGGTCCTCGTGCTGGCGGCGTACTGGAACGCGCACCGCGCCCGTGCGGCCCGTGACCACGTCGCCGCGGCGATCCTGCTCGGCTGCGCCGCTGTCGTCGCGACGCCGATCGCGTGGCCGCACCACCAGGTCTGGCTGCCGTTGGCCGGCATCGTCCTGGTGCTCAGGCAGGCGTGGGTGCCGCGCGTCGCGGGGCTGGTGATCCTGGCCTTCGCCTACCTGCACGTCCCGATCATCCGGTGGTCGGACGCGCGCGACCTCGGCTGGTTCTTCGACAACGTCGACTTCGTGATGTTCGCCGGCGTGTGCCTGGTGGGCCTGGCCGCCGGGGCACGAACGGTCAGTGCGGAGCCGCAGCCTTCGTCACGATCTCCAGCGGATCGTCGAAGTCCATCAGCACGGTGACGATGGAGTCGCCGGTCGTCTTGTGGTGGTCGGAGAACTCGAGCCCGATGCCGAGCTCGCGGAACTTCGCCTGCGCCTCCTCGCCGAGGTAGTCCTTCGCGCCGGTGCCCGAGAGGTACGACGTCGCGCCGACCATCTGGAGCTGCTCGAGGACCCGGTCGGCGGCCTTGGCCTGCGGCGGGTCGGTCACCACGACCTCGGTCGTGATGCCGAGGTAGTCGCGCATCGCGAGGATCAGCCGGTGGTTGATGTCGGCGAGGTTGTGGGAGTCGACGGCGTGGATCATCTCGAAGACGTCGCCGCTGCGGTCCTTCCAGTGGCGTGCACCGCGGTAGCGACCGGTGATCGAGCTCTCCAGGTGGTCCTGCCAGCCGGGCTTCACGATCGTCTCGTTGATGGGGATCAGGTGCGGCTTGGTCTCCAGCGGCAGGGTCACCCACGAGTCGCGCATCGTGACGCGACGCTGCACCCAGTGCTTCTGGAGCTGGTCGTGGACGGCCAGCACGAAGCGGTCGCTGTTGAGCATCTTGAACCAGAACCCCGGCCACGGCAGGAGGTCGGGCTGGTGGATCGCGACCTTCATCCGTCGGCCCGGCGAGTCATGGCTCGCGGCACGATCATCCATGCGTCACCTTCTTGCGATTCGTGAGCTGCGTGATGCGTCGACCGGAGGATCGCACGGCTCGCGAGATCCGGAACTCCTTCCAGTAGCGCAGGCGGTAGGAGTCCACGCCATGGAGGTCTGCGAACGCCTGCATGTCGGCTTCCTTGACGGCGTCGAAGGCCGGGTCGTCGGACGTGGTGCTCATGTGGGTGCGGATGTCGATGCCCAGCATGACCAGGTTGCGTCGTACCTGCCGGCGGAAGAGGTAGTCGTCACCCCGCCACACCTTCAGGTCCGACGGGATCGGGACGTAGTCCTGGCGACGCATGAACATCGCTGTGCCGAAGGCGACGTCCCGCTCGTAGGTCGGCACGAAGAGAGGTCGGTGCCATGACCTCGCGGACGGTGCGTCGACACCGCGGACGCAGGCAGTGGCCGGACCGATGATCCCCGCGCCACGCACCAGGCGTTTGGCGATCGGACCCAGGATCCGTGGGTCGAAGAGCACGTCGTCGTTGACGAGGCCGATGAGCCCTGTCGTCGCCTCGTGCGCGCCCAGGTTCCAGGCGGGGTTGACGAAGATGTTCTCGGTCATGTCGAGGACACGGCACTTCTCGGCGGGATGCGCCCAAGGCTCGGACGCATTGTTGATCACGAGCACCTCGTGCACCTGCGGTGAGCCGGCCAGCCGGCTCACCAGCTCCGGCAGGAGTGCCGACCGCTGCAGGGTCGGGATGACGATGGTGAACGATGCGGAGAGGTCCGTGCCACCACTCACTGGCGGACCGTCCGCACCAGCGCGAACTGCTCGGCGTACGGCACGAGCCGCACCTGGCCGAGCGCGCCGGCGATCTGGCGCACGCTGTTGATCGGGTGCACCTCGGTGGGGATCTCCGACTGGTAGGCCTGGCAGGCAGCCTCCTTGGCGGTGATCTGCTCCTCGCTCAGCGCCTCGAAGACGTTCCAGCGCAGGTCGGTGGGATAGAGGTTCACGTCGTAGACCGCGATGTCGTAGACGTAGACGCTCGGCGGGAACCAGTGGTCCAGCGACATCGACACGCGGCACGAGCGCATGCCGGCCTCGTAGACCGCGATGTGGTCCTGGTGGAGCGAGGGGTAGGGGAGGTAGAGCTCGTCGGGCTTGAGCTCGGCCATGATCGCGTCGATCGCGCCGACCATCTCGGTCATGTGCTGCGGGGTCTGGCCGTCGGGGAAGCCGAGCTGGCGCGACTCCTCGACGCCGAGGATCTTCATCGCCTCCGCGTGCTCGCGTGCCCGCGTCTCGCCACTGTCGGTCATGACCACGACGACGCACTCGTCGGGGTGCTTGGCCATCAGGCCACCGCACCCCATGGCCTCGTCGTCCATGTGGGGGGCCAGGATCAGGCGCAGCATCCGCGCTCCTCGGTGGTCACGTGCGCATCCTAGTGAGGCGCAACGGTCCGGACAGGCGGTCCTGACACAATGCCCCGGTGCCCCAGCCTCGCGTGGTCGTCATCGCCACCACCCTCGGCTACGACGGAGTCCCACACGCCGGCGGCACCTACATGAAGGCCCTGTGCGACTCGATGGAGCCGCTCGTCGACCTGACGGTGGTCGTCCCCGGCATGCGCAGCAACCGCGACGCCGCGGCCCGCCCGGGGGCGCCCCGGAAGGTCGTCCCGCTGGGTCTCGAGCCGTCGTCGTCGCTGCCGGGCAAGGCCGCGAACTGGCTGTCGGTCAACGCCGACATGCGCTGGCGCCGCCGCGACCCCGGGATGCCCTACCTACCGTTGCTGACCGACCTGGTCCGCTCCCGCGAGGCCCGGGCCGCCATTCGCGCGGCCGACGTCATCGACCTCCAGTGGTCGGACTCGATCCGGCTGGTGCACCTCCTGCGGTGGCTCAACCCGCGGGCCCGCATCGTCGGCACCTTTCACGACGTGATGTCGCAGTCGTTCCTGCGCGAGCCCCAGGACACCCCCGCCGAGCGGCGCTACTGGCAGCGCGTCGCCCGCAACTCGCACCGGCACGAGACCCGGATGGTCGCGGCGCTCGACGAGGTCGTGGTCTTCAGCGACAAGGACGTCGAGCTCCTCGGCAGCCCGCGCCACACGCGCGTCGTACGCCCTCCGCTCGCGCAGGGCCCGCTGGTGCGCCACCAGTCTCCGCAGCCCGGGGACGGGACGGTGCTGGTCGTCTCCTACCTCGCCCGCGACGAGAACAACAAGGCTGCGCTCTGGACCGTCGCCGAGCTGTGGCCGCGGGTGCTCGACCGGGCGCCGGGCGCGCGGCTGCGCCTGGTCGGCGGCGGTGCGTCCGACGAGCTGAGGCAGGCGGTCGACGGGATCGCGTCGATCGAGCTGGCCGGATTCGTCGACGACCTCGAGGCGGAGTACGCCGCCGCGGCCGTCGCGCTCGTCCCGGTGCTGCAGGGGGCCGGGGTGAAGTTCAAGACCATCGAGGCGCTGCTGCACGGCGTACCGGTGGTGACGACCCACGTCGGCGCCGAGGGCGTGGGCCCGGACGAGCTCTTCGCGGCCCTCACCGACAGCCCCGACTCGCTCGCCGGGGCGATGGCGGACGTGCTCGCCGACCCCGCCGCAGCCCAGGCGCACGCGGACGGCTCGCAGGACTGGGCACGGACCGAGTTCGCCCGGCCGCGCTTCGTCGAGCAGGTGCTCGCTTCCTGGGGCCTGGCCCCGGGAGCCGGCGTCGCGACCCCCGGCTGACTCAGAGGCCCGAGCTCCTCCGGCCCGTACGGGGGGCGCCGCCGTCGTCCAGGGAGCTGAACCGCTCCACGGCGGACTTCGGGCCGGAGATGATGATCTCGGCTCCTTCGCGCAGGACCGTGCTGGGGGTGGCGTACGTGAAGTCCTCGCCGTAGGCCTTCACGCCGACGATGGTGATGCCGTACTCCTGCCGGACGCCGTAGCCGGCGAGGCTCCGGCCGATGAGGGCGCGCGGCGGCCGGGTCTTGGCGAAGGCGTACCCGTCGTCGAACTCGATGTAGTCCATCATCCGGCCGGTCACGAGGTGCGCGACCCGCTTGCCCATGTCGTGCTCGGGTCGGACGACGTGGTGCACGCCGATCTGGTTGAGGATGCGGGCGTGCGACTGGCTGATCGCCTTGGCCCAGACGGTGCGCGACCCCAGCTCGAGGACCACCGATGCCGACAGGATGCTCGCCTCCAGGTTGGTGCCGACGCCCACGACGGCGCGCTCGAACTCGGCGACGCCGAGCTCGCGCATCGCCTCCAGGTCGGTCGAGTCCGCCTCCACGACGTGGGTCAGGCGACCGGCGAGGGACCGCACGACGCGGGGGTCGGAGTCGACGCCGAGGACCTCGACGCCCTCCTTGGTGAGCTCGAGCGCCAACGAGCGGCCGAAGCGGCCCAGTCCGACCACGACGACGCCTTGGGACATGTTCCTAGCCAATGAGGGGCCTTCCTTCGGGGAGTCGGTGCAGGCGGGTCTGCTCGCGGACGGCGAGGGCCGAGACCAGTGTGATGGGACCGAGGCGCCCGACGAACATGAGCAGCGTCAGGACCAGCTGCGATGCCGTGGGGAGGTCGGCGGTGATGCCGGTGGAGAGCCCGACGGTTGCGAACGCGGACACCACCTCGAAGAGGGCGTCCTCGGTGGACACCGCGCTCAGCTGGAGGAGGGCGAAGGTCGAGGCAACCACCGCACCCACGGCGAGCAGCGCCACGGTGAGCGCCTGGCGGATGGCGCGGGGGTCGATGCGACGACCGAAGGCCACGACGTCCTGCTCGCCGCGGACCTCCGCGAAGATCACGAAGAAGAGCAGGATGAACGTGGTCACCTTGATGCCACCCGCGGTGCCCGCGGAGCCGCCGCCGATGAACATCAGGATCTCGGTGCCGAGCAGCGTGCCCTCGCGCATCTGACCGTAGTCGAGGCTGTTGAAGCCTGCCGTCCGCGGCATCACGGACTGGAAGAACCCCGCGAGGAGCCGGTCCGGGCCGCTGAGCGCCCCGAGGGTGGCCGGGTTGTCCCACTCGCTGGCGGTGACGAAGACGGTGCCGAGGACCAGGAGGACGGCCGTGACCGTGAGCGTCATCCGGGTGTGCATGCTCCACGCCCACGTGGGGTGGAAGCGGCGGTAGAGCTCCAGCCAGACCGGGAAGCCCAGGCCTCCCGCGATCACCGCGAAGGCGATCGGCAGGCAGATCCACGGGTCCGACACGAAGCCCATCAGGCTGTCGCTGTAGAGCGCGAACCCGGCGTTGTTGAACGCCGACACGGCGTGGAACACCCCGAGGTAGGCCGCGCGGTCCCACGCCTCGTCGTAGCCCCAGGCGAACCTCAGGGTCAGCAGCAGCGCGGTGACGGCCTCGAAGAGTAGGCTGATCACGACGACGCCCTTGACGACCGTCCGTACGTCGCCGAGACCGGTGGCCTTGGTCTCCGCGGCGGCGGTGAGGCGCGAGCGCAGGCCGAGGCGCCGGAAGACCAGCAGCCCCAGCAGCGAGGCGAGCGTCATGATGCCGAACCCGCCGACCTGGATCAGCGCGAGGATCGTCACCTCGCCGAAGGTCGACCAGTAGGACGGCGTGTCGACCACCACCAGCCCGGTCACGCACACCGCGCTCGTCGAGGTGAAGAGGGCTACCATGAACGGTGCACCGTCGGGGCCCGTGCGGGCGACCGGGAGCATCAGGATGAGTGTGCCGACGAGGATCGCCAGCGCGAAGGCGACCACGACGACCTGTGCGGGGTGCCGGAGCCACCGGCGGTCGTCGCGGTGCAGGAGCCGGGCGAGGGACGGCCTCACGGGACCAGCCCGCGCTTGCGCATCTCGCCGGCCAGCTCGACCCACATGTGCTCGGCGTTGAAGGTCTCCTCGACCGAGCGTCGGGCGCCCTCGCCGAGCCGGCGTCGCGTCGCGTCGTCGGCCCGCAGGCGCAGCAGCGCCTCGCGCCATCCCGCCGCGTCGTGCGGCGGCACCAGCACGCCGGTGCGTCCGTCGGCGATGTAGTCGGCCATCGCCGGGGTGTCCGTGGCGACCACGCAGCAACCGCTGGACGACGCCTCCAGTGCGACGCTCGACCCGGTGGGATAGGTGAGCACCTGCGTCGGGACCGCGACGACCTTCGCGCGGCGCAGGAGCCGGCGGTAGTCCGCTCGCGGCACCGTGCCGAGGACCCTGACGTTGGGCGGGACGGTCATCCCGGTGAGGTTCTCCGGGCGGCAGACGAGGTCGAGCGTCAGGTCGGTGTCGGCGATCGCGGCGAAGAGGGTGGCGTAGTCGCGTCCACGGTCCTGTCCGACGGCCAGCAGGTCGATGTCGCGCTCCGACTCCTCGCCCGGCACGTAGTAGCGGTGGGAGACGCCGTACGTCACCGGGAACAGCCGCTCCTCGGGGAAGCCGGCGTCGGTGAAGACCGAGGTCTCGTGGCGGCTGAGGTGCGTGATGAGGTCAGCACCCGAGTATCGCCGCACCAGCGCCTCGCGCTGCTCGGGTGTCGCGGCGCGGATGTCGTCGGCGAGCCAGCACGACCAGATCACCAACGGGCGCCGCGACCACGGCGGGACGTGGTGGCTCCGCAGCATCGAGGGGAACGCTCCCTCACGTTCGAGGATGGCGACCACGACGTCGGCGGACGCCGCTGCCGCGGTGGCAGTGAGCGGCAGGGCGACGCTGTAGTGGGTGCGGTGCTCGATCTTGCGGCGCAGCCGGTCGACGACCTTGCTCTCCACGTTGGACCGGACGACCAGGTCGAGGCCGGCGGTGCGCAGCGCGTCGACCTCGTAGGGCAGCTCGGCGGGAGCGCCCCCGGCTGCGTGCTCGGCACGCCATGCGCGCAGGTCGTGGCCGCTGAGCACGAGGGCCTTGGGCATCCGTCCTCCTCCTCGGGTCCGCGGTGGACAGTAGTGCACGGATCGGTCAGGCGGTGACGGAGAGCAGGTGGTCGATGCGGCGGGCGAACTCGAGGTCGAAGGAGTGCGCCGCCGCGAAGCCGAGCCCCGCGCCGCGCGCCCGCGCGACCTCGTCGCGGTTGCCAGCGAGCGCAGCGAGGCACGAGGCCAGGGCGTCGGTGTCGGAGACCGGCGTTGTCCAGCCGCCGCCGCTGGTCGCGCGGAGGGAGCGCCAGTAGCGGTTGTCGTAGCCCGCGACCGGCGTCCCGCAGCTCATCGACTCCAGGAAGGTGGAGGCCGAGTCGCCCTGCGGGTGGGGCAGGACCATGACGTCGACCTCGTCGCGGACGAACGGCACCCACTCCTCGGCGAAGTCCAGGCGTCCCACCACGGAGACCGCGGGGTGGTCGAGCGCGCGGAGGCGGTCCTCGAGGGGCCCGCCGCCCAGCAGCGTCAGGTGCACGCGTACGCCGTCCGCGTGCAGGCGGTCGGTCACGGCCACTGCGTCGAGGACGCCCTTCTGCTCGATCCAGCGCCCGGAGAAGGCCAGACGCAGCACGGGGTCGTCGCCGGGGGGCGTGCGCACCGCGGTCGCGACGTCGTCGGAGGTGACCCGGGTGTCGAGGTAGAGCAGCGGGTTCGGCGAGTGGCGGGAGTAGGTGTCGTAGGTGTCGGGGCCGTTGCACTGCAGGCCGTCGGCGCGACGGATCATCCGGCGCAGGACGGCGGCCCTTCGGGTCAGTCCCGCCGCCGTGCGCAGCCGGTCCACCGCTCCGAGCCGCGGGTCGAGGCGGACGTTGTCCCAGCGCACACGCAGCGGGTAGTCGCAGACCAGCACGCACCTGCCGGGCAGCGCGAGCAAGGGCGCGTTGTCCAGCTCGAGCGGAGCGAGCACCACCTCGGGGGCCACCGCGCGGACTGCCTGCTCGACGTCGTCGACGACCGAGACGGCGAACGACAGGTCCTCGGGGCGCGGCCACTCGAAGGGCTGCGACCGGGCGTCGAGGGGACCGCGGCGCGCCACGAAGTGGACCTCACCCGGCCACGAGGCGGCGTACTGCTCCATGCCGGCCGCGGTCTTCGGGTCGACCTGCACGCGACCGTCGCCGGCGACGGCGAGCCGCCCGGGGGAGACCACGCACAGAGTTCCCGACACGCGGCGATCCTAGGTGTCGCGACGCGACAGCAGCCGCAGCTCGTGGCGCGCCGTCTCGAGGGGTCGTACGTCGCTGCCCGCCGCGCGTCGTGCGGCGTTGACCACCAGGTTGACGCCGGTCGCGGCACCGAGCGCGGCCTGCAGCGCGCGACGCGAGCCCCACTTGTCGGCGTAGAGCAGCTGGCCCTCGACGAGCCACCGCCTGCGCGACTCCGACGGTGACGACCCGCCACCGGCGTGCACGACGGTCGGCGAGCGAAGGGCGACGACCGACAGGCCGCGCTCGCGCAGGCGCCGCTGGAGGTCGACCTCCTCGGAGTTCATGAAGAAGCGTTCGTCGAAGCCGCCGACGGCGCGGAAGTCCGCCACCGGGATCCACATCGCGGCGCCGACGACCCAGTCGACCTCGCCCTCGGCGCGGTGGGAGCGCACGTCGTGGCCGACCGCGCGGTGCCAGGCGGTCGTGCCTCGGAAGCGAGCCAGCGGAGTCAGCCACGCGGCGACCTGATGGCGCACGCGCGGGAAGTCGCGGCCCACCCACGCCTCGGTGCCGTGCTCGTCGACCATGCGTGGCGCCAGCACGGCGCGCGGGTGGGTGCGCGCCGCGGCGACCATGTCGGCGACGAAGGTCGCCTCGAGGTCGAGGTCGCTGTTGAGCACCAGCATCGCCTCGCCGGTGACCGCGGCCGCGCCGGTGTTGACGTTGGCGCCGAATCCGCCGTTGGTGGCGCGCCGCACGACCTGGATGCCCTCGCGGTCCGGGAACGGCTCGGGCGAGGCGTCGTCGGCGACGACGACCTGCACGGGGTGGGCCTGCGCGAGGAGCTGCTCGACCAGCGCAAGAGTGGGCGCGGGGTCGCCGTGGTGCGGCACCACGACGCCCACCGTGTCGACCGGGACGGCGGGGACGTCGCGGACCCACGCGGTGTCGCCGACCCGCCGACCGGCGACGGCGGCCGCCTCGACGGCCCAGGCGATCGCCTTGCCGCGTGCCGCCTCGGGGAGGCGGGGGAGGACGTGGTCGACGTGGCGACCGAGGGCGGCGGCACGCTCGCGCGAGCCGATCCGACGTGCTGCCGCAGCGACCGCCCTGCCCCAAGCGTCGCGCGGCGCGTCGCTGGCGACGGTGTGCGTGCCGGGGTGCCGCTCGTCGAAGGCGACGGTCGACGCACCCGAGGTGAAGGCGCGTGCGGCGCGGGTCGCGGTGTCGGGCGCGGGAGAGCGGTGCTCGACCTCGAGGTCCGGGTCGATGACGATCTCGACGCCCGCCTGTGCGAGCCGCAGACCCAGCTCGGAGTCCTCGCGGTAGCCCAGCGTCGGGTCGAAGCCACCCACCGCCTCGTAGGCCGCGCGCGGCACGGAGTTGCATGCCGCCCAGTGCTGCCAGCGCTCGTCGGCCGGGCGGGCGTAGGCATGCGCGAGCAGGCGCTGGTTGGCCGGTCGGCCGTACGCCGCGGCGTAGTTGGTGTCCGCGAAGACGTCGCGCGTCATCGAGACGACGCCCAACGGGGGCGACCCGGACGGGCGGGAGCGGTGGCGCGCGAGGTGGGCGGCGAGGAAGCCGGGCCTGGGCGTGAGGTCGTCGTCGCAGCGCATGACGATCTCCCCGCGCGCCGCTTCGTAGCCGGCGGCCAGCGCCGCGCCGACGCCGGTCCCGCCGGTGCGCTCGACGACGCGCAGCGGGACGCGGTCGGCGTACGACTCGAGGAGCGCGCGGCTGCCGTCGACGTCACCGTCGAGGACGACCACGACCTCCCAGGGCTCGTCGAGCGACTGGGCGGCGAGGGCGTCGAGCAGCACCGGGAGCCGGCGTACACCACCCCGGGTGGGGACGACGACGGACAGGGCAGGCTCGGGCACGCGACGATCCTAGGGAGCCGCGGTCGACTACTCGGCCGGACTGGGCTCGTCGGCCAGGACGGACAGCACGTCCTCGACGAACTCCGCGACCGCGTCCTCGCCCGCGACGGGGCCGCCTGCGAGGTAGCCGTCGGCGCCGAGGAGGACCGCCGAGGGCGTCCCCGCGGAGAAGACGCGGCGCACGTTGAGCTCGGGCTCGGAGGCCGAGAGCTCGCGCGCGTGCTGCTGGGCCGCGGCCGCCGAGGCGACGTCGGGGTAGACCGCCAGCAGCCCCACGGCCGGGGCGAGACGCGCGGCCCAGTCGTCGAGGTGTTCGGCGGTGCGGACGCACGGACCGCAGCCGGGGCTGAGCACGACGAGCAGGCGCGCCTGCGTCGAGGCCAGCTCGACCAGCGAGGACGTCCGCCCGTCGGGCAGCGCGAGCACGCCGTAGGGGATGGCCTGGCGCTCGTAGTCGAGGAGCTCGCCCTCGGGCGCGGCGCCCGGGGACGACGGAGCGCTGACGACCAGCACGGCGACCGCGGCCGCCGCTGCGGCGGCGAGCAGCGCCCACCACCCGCCGGTGTCGAGGTCGGCGGCGGCCGTCGGGACGGATCCGCCGGCGAACCCGAGCCAGGTGAGTGCTGCGGCCAGGAGGGTCAGGAGCAGGTTGCGGGCGAGGGTCGTGCGGTCCACGTCGTGACGACCGAGGCTGCCGAAGCACGAGCACGTGACCGGCTCGTCGAAGCCGAGCGCGCGGGCGATCAAGGCGGTGTAGGCCAGCATCAGGCCCAGCACCGCGACCGCGACCGGCGCAAGCAGGGGAGCGGGTGCCACGAGCAGCAGTGCTGCGAGGGCGAGCTCCACCCACGGGAGCGCCGCAGCCGCGGCGTCCTTGGGTACGACGTCCGGCGCCCGCAGCGCGTCGAAGGCGTCCCTCGTGGCGACCCGGTCACGCAGCTTGGCGACGCCGCTGGTCGCCAGCACCGCCGCGAGGGTCAGCGCGACCAGGACCGCGGCGACCGGGGCAGACGACATGGGCGTGATCGTATGGGCTGTCGCCCGAGCCGGACCGGGTTTGCGAGATCGGTAGTCTTGGTAAAAACTTGACGAAACAGTCGATCTTCATCCTCGGGGGATAGATGTCCGACCGTCCCAGCCCGTCCCGGCGTAGCGTCGTGCGGAGTGCCGCCTGGAGCGTGCCGGTGGTGGCGGTCGCTGCCACCGCTCCGGCTTTCGCAGCCTCCCCGTGCGCGAACCGGACCGCGCTGCTGCCCGTGAGCTGGTCATCGTCGTTCACGGCGACGCGACAGACGGGGTCGATCGCTGGGACGCCGGTCGTCAACGTGACGGCGGGTTACACCTCGACGCTCCTCGGTCCTGGATCCCTCAACGCCCAGAACCTGACGCCCGGCTCCGTCGCGTCGACGCGGGACTCGATCAGCCTGGTCAACAACTCGCCGACGTCGCTGTCGCTCAACGCCGAAGGCAACTACCAGACCGTGACCTTCGCCTTCACGCGCGACGTCTACGGGCTCACCTTCTCCATCGACGACATCGACCGCGTCACGGGCAGCTACTACGACCACGTCTTCCTGGCAGGCGCGCCCGAGACGCCGGCGGTGACCCTCGGGTCCGCGGTGACGGGCGGTGGCACGTCGACGAACCCGTGGCGCACCACGGGGGCGAGCGGGGACAACGCGGCGAACCAGACGGTGACGGTGACCTACCCGAACGGGCTGGTGCCGATCACGTCGTTGACGCTCCGCTTCTACTCCACCCTCGCGCCGCTCGCGAGCGCCCAGCACGTGGTGCGGATCCGTCAGATGCAGCTGCGGACGTGCGCCTAGCAGATGCCGTAGGCGTCCTTTGTCTAGGTTCGCCTCAGATGTGACTCAGATCGCATTCGACGAAACCAGATTGTTACTGTCCCGTAGGTAGCCCATCCCTACCGTAGTTGAGGAAGTGACCACCTGGGGGGTCGCTCGCAACTGATGGGGAAAGACCGATGGAACTCGGGACTGAAGCACAAGGCCTGCGCGCGTCGCGGCGCAACGTGGTCAGGGGCGCTGCGTGGAGCGTGCCCGTGATCGCGGTCGCGACGGCGGCACCGGCATTCGCTGCCTCGCCGTGTGACGTCAACTCCTACACGCTCGACTGGAGTGGCGGCACGAGCGCATCCGGCCTGACGTCCTACACCCCACCGACCAACCCGGCCGGCAGCGGCGTCAAGGTCGGTACGGCGACGGTTGCGCCCCCTAGCGGTTCTCTCGGTTCGGTGATGACGGTGACGTTCTCTAGTCGCATGATCGGGTCGATGGTGCGGGCCAGTGACAACCTGACGCTCTCCGCCGAACAGAACGTCGGCGGCCTCGGCCTTGGGCCCGGTCTCAACGTCTCGCACGCGGATGGCATCCCCTCCGGATATGCCAATCGTCAGGAACTCTCGATCTCCTTCACTCGCGAGGTGACCGGCCTCCAGTTCACCATCACCGACATCGACGCTCTGTCCGGCGGGTGGATCGACCAGATCGCCGTGAGCGGAACCCGTACGGGAACTCCGGTAGCCACCGTCCAAGGGACGGGCGCTACCGACAACCCGTGGATGCCGACGGTCTACGGCAATCGTCCCAACAACGCCAGTGGGGGCAACGTCTCGGTGGCGTTCACGGCGCCGATCCCGGCCAACACACCTATAGTCATCTCTTTCTGGAACATGACCAACGGCGGCGACGGCAATCAGCGGGTCTTCCTCTCGGACATGACCTTCAACGCCAAGGGCTGCTGACGCCTCGGGGAACAACCCGCACCCCCGCGCGGTTGTCATCCCTCGATGACCTCCCCCGCCGCGACCGACCCCGCGACCCAGCAGCCTGACGACTCCCGACGGGTGTCGATGCTGCTGGGCCTGCTCTTCGGGCTGGCCGGGATGGGGTCCTCGAGCGCGGCCGTGACGCTGTCGCTGATGGGTGACGACCTCGGCGTCGGCCCCGGCCTCGCCGCGTGGACGATCAGCCTCTACGTCCTCATGCTGGCGGTGACCACCGCCCTCTACGGGCGGATCTCCGACCTGGTCGGCGTACGCGGACCGCTGCTCGCCGGGCTGGTGCTGATGTCGATCGGCGCCCTGGTCGCCGCGCTCGCCCCGACCTTCCCCGTCCTGCTGGGCGCCCGGATGGTGCAGGGCGCGGGCGCTGCCGCCGTGCCGACGCTGGGCGTCGCGGTCCTGTCGGCGCGCTACAGCGGGGAGATCCGCGGGCTCGCGTTCGGCCGCCTCGCCGGTGTGGCCGCCGCGGTGAGCTGCCTCGGTCCGCTGATCGGCGGTGTCGTGGAGGCCGCCTTCGGCTGGCGTGCGGTGATGGCCCTGCCGATCCTCGGCGCCCTGGTCGTCCCGCTGCTGTGGCGCGCGCTCTCGACCGACGGCAGCGGCGCCCGTCTCGACGTGGTGGGCGCGATCCTCGTCGCCCTCACCGCCGCCGGCATGGTGCTGCTCGTGCAGTCGCCGTCGGCCGGGCTGCTGGTCGCCGCCATCGGCGCCGGACTGCTCATCCTGGGCGTGCCGGCCGTGCGCGCGACCGTACGCCGACGCCCCGACGGCTTCCTGCCGGTCGAGGTGATCCGCAACTCCACCGTCGTGCGCAGTGCCGTCGCGGCGTCGTCGGTGCCGGCAGCGTGGTTCGCCATGCTGATCGCGCTCCCCGCCGTGCTGCTGTCCGCCGGCTGGGAGGCGTGGGAGGTCGGCCTGGCGATGGTGCCGAGTGCCGTCGTGGCACTCGTCGTCCCGCAGGTCACCGGCCCCACCCTCAACCGGATCGGCCCGGCGCGCGCGCTGGCCGTCTCGGCCGTCGTCGCGTCGGCCGCCCTGCTCGTCGCCACCGCGGGGGCCCACTGGACGAGCGCCCCGATCCTGGTGGTGGCGATCATCCTGGTGACCTTCGCCTTCGGGCTGGGGCAGCCGGCCCTGAGCGCCGTCGTGGGCGACGCGGTGCACCAGGAGGTGCGTGGGGTGGCGCTCGGCGTCTCGACGCTGCTCTTCCTCATCGGTGGCAGCGTCGGCTCGCCCGTCGTCGCCGGGATCAGCGGCCCGCTCGGGATGCCGGTGGCCCTGCTCGTGCTCGCCGTCCTGCCGCTGCTGGGACTCCTCGTGCTCCGCCCGACGCTGCGGCCGGAGCCGGTCAGCGCCTGAGCCCGCTCAGGACGTGACGATCCACGAGATCGTCACCCCGAGGAAGTTCACGATCGGGTTGATCACGGCGAACGCCAGGCCGAGCAGCCCGAAGGCCCGCGCTGCCCCGGCGAGTGGCGTACGCCCCCTCGTCAGTCCTGCGAGCGCGGCCGCGCCCGCACCGAGCAGCGCGGGCATCCCGCACCAGAAGAACGCGAGGGCGGGAACAGCGGCGACGCCGAGCACGATCGCCCCGACCTGGCGCTGGCGCTCGGAGCGCAGGAACTGCACCGACAGCACGGAGACCACGAGGCCCAGGGTCCCGAAGCCGGTCACGCCGGCGAGCTGCTCGCCGAGGGAGCGCGGCTGGTCGCCGCTGCCGGTGTAGCCGAAGATCATCTCGGCGACGATGCTGCAGGACATCCCCACCACGCAGATGCCGTAGACGATGCCGACCAGGACGGGGTAGCTGGGGATCCGGGTGGAGGTGGCCGGTGCGGCCACGGCCGGGCTGGTGGTCATGGTGTCTCCTCATGGGTGGCGGCCGGGGTGGCTGTCCCGCCACTCTGGATGTACGCGCGACCCGGGTGCCAGAGCCCCGCGTCCCGCGTCGTCCCGCCCGTGTCCCGGGGGTGTCCCGGAGCCTTCCGGGACACCGTCAGCGCGCGGATACTGAGGTCCATGACCACAGTGTCGGCCCCGAGCGGAGCGGTGTCGCCTCCTGCTGCACCAGCGGTGTCGGGCGAGGTGCTCGCCGCGGTCGCGCTGCTCTCTCTCGGGTTCCTTCCCGCGCTGCTGGTGCTGCCGCACGACCGCGTGGTCGCCGATGCGACCCTCCCGCTCCTGGGCTGGCTGCCGCTCGGGATCGCCGGCGTGGTCATGCTCGACCGGGCGCCGCGCTCGCCGCTCGGCTGGACTGCCGTCGCGGCCGGGGCGGCGACGCCGCTCGCGATGCTGCTCGCTGCGCTGCCGAGCTCGGAGCCCGCCACCTCGGTCGGCCCGGGCTGGCTGGTGCCGCTGCTCGCCGTCGCCGCCGCCGCGCTGCCCGCGCACGACCGCGCCGCCCGGCGCTGGCGCACGTGGGTCGTGCTGTGGTCGGTGCTCGCCCTCGCGGGCGCGGCCGTCGCCTGGCAGCTCGGGTCGGTGACGACCTTCGGCGTGGTCTCCTCGCTCGGACTGCTCGCCGTGGCTGGGACCGTCACGGGCGCCGCGCTGGTCCGCCAGCCCCGACCGGCCGTGGAGCCGCTCGTCGACGTCGCCCTCGTGGTCGGGGTGCTCCTGGCAGGGGTCGCTGCCGGCGCGCTGATGTGGTCCTTCGCCGAGCACGAGCGCATCTTCGGCGCCGAGGTGGTCGGCACGCTGGCCGCCGCCGTGACGATCATGATGTCGACCCCCGCGGCGGTGGCGGTCCGGCGCCGCTTCCTCGCCCGCCGCTACGGCACCGGTCTCCTGAGCGCCACCGACCTCGCCACACTGACGGGCGGGCTCGGGGGCGACGGCGACCCACGTGGCCTGCTGGGCACCGCTGCCGGTCTGGTGGCCGCGGCGAGCGCCACGGACGCCGTCGAGATCGTCCTCGACGACCTCGACGAGAGGCCCGGGTGGGCGACCTTCCCCCTCGTCGTCGGCGACGAACGCGTGGGGGTGATGGCGGTGCGGCTGCAGGAGCCCGAGGGGCTCGAGGCGCGCCAGGAGCACGTCGTACGCCAGCTGGCACCCACGGTCGCGCTCGCGGCGCGGGCGGTCGAGCTCGCCGTCGAGGCGCAGCTGGCCCGGGCCGACGTGATCCGTGAGCGCGAGGTCGAGCGGGCACGCATCCTCGCCGACCTCCACGACGACCTCGGGCCCGCGCTGGCCGGAATGGGGATGCGCGTCGAGGCCGAGCGCGCCACCCGGCCGAGCGCCGAGCTGGGCGCACTCGCCGCGGACCTCGCCGCCTGCCGGGCGGACCTGCGCCGCATCGTCTCGGCGCTGACACCCGAGCCGCTGGTCGGGGCAGACCTGGCCGGGGCGCTTGCGTCGCTCGCCGCCTCCTTCCGGACCACGGCCGGTCCGCGGGTCGACCTCGAGGTGCAGGACGCCCACGACGTGGAGGGCGACCGCGCGATCGTCGTCTACCGCTTCGTCGCCGAGGCCGTGACCAACGCGCTGCGCCACGGCGGGGCGTCGTACGTCCGGGTGCGGGTGGGGCGCGTCGACGGGTGCCTGCGCGCGGAGGTCGAGGACGACGGCACCGGCGGCCCGGTCGTGCCGGGCGTCGGCCTCACCTCGCTGACGACCCGCGCGCGTGAGATCGGCGGCCGGCTCGACCTCGACCACCCGGTGGGCGGCGGACTGCTCGTGCGCCTCGTCGTGCCGGGGCCGCACCCGTGATCAGGGTCGTCCTCGTCGACGACCACCCCGTCGTGCTCGCCGGCCTCGCCGCGCTGGTCGAGGCCGATGCCGGGATGGAGGTGGTGGCGACCGCCGGCACCGTGGCCGCGGCGCTGGCCCTCCCGGAGGACCCGGCTCCGCACGTGTGCGTGCTGGACCTCCGGTTGCCCGACGGCGACGGCGTCACGCTCGGGCTCGCGCTGCGCGAGCGCTGGCCGGGGACGAAGCTGCTGATCCTCACCATGACGCACGAGCCCGCGACGGTGCTGCACAGCCTCGCGGCCGGCGTCGACAGCTACCTGGTCAAGGACGCGCCGCCCGAGGAGCTGCTCGGCGCGGTCCGTGCCACCGCCGCCGGCTCGGTGGTGCTCAGCTCGGGCGCCAGCGCCTTGGTGCGGGTCGCGGCGTCGGCGGTGCCGAGTGCGGACGTGCTGGACCGCCTCGACGCGCGCGACCGCGAGATCCTCGGTCTCCTCGCGCAGGGCCTGTCGACGCACCAGGTGGCCGGCCGGGTCTTCCTCGCCCCCAAGACCGTGCGCAACCGGGTCTCGGAGATGCTCGCCAAGCTCGAGGTCGCCACGCGCGAGGACGCGATCGCGATCGCGCTCGCCGGCGGCCTCGGACGGTGACGGAGCCGCCGTACCCCCTACCAAGGAGGTGTGGTGCAGACCACTGCGCCGACCTTAGGCTGCGACCTCCACCCTTCGAAGGAGCATGTGTGTCAGCTCGGTTCCGCACCCTGTCCGTCAGTATCGCCCTCGTCATGGGAGCAGGTGCGCTGAGCTCGATCGCTCCCGCCACTGCCGCTCCCGACGACACGGCGTTCGCCCCGCTCCGCGGCTTCTCGCTCTCGGGCGACAAGATCCGCGTGGAGCCCAAGGAGTACGCCGCCACCCGCGTCGACCTCTCCGCCCTCCGCGCCGACCTCCCGAGCGGCGACGCCACCGCCGTCGTCGAGATCCCCGGCCCGGACGGCTCGCTGGAGTCGTTCCGCGTCCAGCGGTCCCAGACCATGGAGTCGGAGCTCGCCGCAGCGCACCCCGAGATCCAGACCTGGTCCGGCGTGGGCGTCGACGACCCGCAGACCTCGATCGCGCTCGACATCACGCCGATGGGCTTCCACGCCTTCGTGCGCGAGCCCGGCGCCCAGGCCGACTGGTACGTCGACCCGGCCTTCAACCGCCGCGGCACCACCACCCACCTGAGCTACCGCTCGTCCGACCTCCCGGCGCCGGCCAAGCGTCGTGCCGAGGGTGAGGTCGAGGCCCTGCGCGAGACCGTCACCGAGGCCGGCACCGCCGACCGTGTCGCCAACGTGGCGGCGAACCGGCGCTACTACCGCCTGGCGCTGACCTCCGACCCGTCCTACGCCGCCTACTTCGGCAGCGAGAACGTGCTGGCCGAGAAGGTCACCCTGATCAACCGTGTCAACGAGATCTACAACGACGACCTCGCCGTCGAGCTGCGCCTGGTCAACGACACCGACGCGCTCAACCTCGACACCGACGCGAAGGCGACCGGCGCCGACGGCCCGTGCGGCAGCGCGCCCTGCTTCGCGCCGTACGACGACAACGGGACGCCCGACGACGGTGACGACACCTTCGGCGACCTCGACTTCTGCAGCGGTGCGACCCTCGGCAAGAACCGCACCGTCCTCGGCCAGCTGATCGGCGCCTCCAACTACGACGTCGGCCACATCGCGCTCGGCGTGAACGGTGGCGGAGTCGCCTACCTCGGCGTCATCGGCGGCGACTACAAGGGCGGCGGCTGCACCGGCCTCCCCGAGCCCAAGGGCGACTTCTTCGCCATCGACTACGTCGCGCACGAGATCGGCCACCAGTTCGGCGGCAACCACACGTTCAACGGTGCCCTCGGCGCCTGTGGCGGCAACATCTCCGACGCCTCGGTCGAGCCCGGCTCGGGCTCCTCGGTGATGGCCTACGCCGGCATCTGCGGCCAGGACGACCTCCAGCCGCACACCGACCCCTACTTCTCGTTCCTCACCGTCGACGAGGCCTACGCGACGATGGACCAGGCCCCCTACGGCAACGTCGAGGTCCAGACGGTGTCGCTGCGCGGCTTCGGCGACGCGGGTGACTCGTTCACGCTCGAGTTCGGCGGCGAGACCACCGACCCGATCGTGTTCGGCACCAACTACACCCCGGCCGGCATCAAGGCGGCCATCGAGGAGGTCGTCGACCAGCCCGTGTCCATCGCGCAGTGGGGCTTCGACGAGTTCGACGTCCCGGTGGCCGTGCCGGACGAGACCGGTTTCCAGGTCATCTTCAACGCCACCCCGAGCATCCTCGCCGCGGGCAACGCCGTCGGGGACCAGCTCGCCGTCACCAACGGCTCGGCCGGCGTCAGCGGCTTCGTGGGCGAGACCGCCCGCGGCGGCCCGTCGCAGGCGCAGGGCTTCCCGCTGGAGAGCGACAACACCAACCCGTCGGTCTCCGCCGGTGAGGACAAGGTCGTCCCGATCCGTACGCCCTTCGCGCTGAGCGGCTCGGGCAGCGACGCCGACGGCGACTCGCTGGTCTACCTCTGGGAGCAGACCAACTTCGGCGAGGGCACCCGTCTCTCGTCCAACACCAAGGTCTACGGCCCGCTCTTCCGCGTCTTCGGCGACGACGCCGTCGTCACCGACGAGGACACCCTGAAGAGCCCGTCGCCGGGCATCAACCTCGCCGACGGAAGCCCGAACCGGGTCTTCCCGGACATGGCGCAGGTGCTGGCCGGCAACACGAACGCCGCCACCGGCGACTGCCCGGCCGCCGTCGACGCCGCTGGTGCGCCGCTGCCCAACAACCGGCAGCTCCCGGACACGCTGCTCGACTGCTACTCCGAGTACCTGCCCGACACCGACTACCTCGGCAGCCTGGACGCGGACGACCGGAAGATGAACTTCCGCCTCACCGCCCGCGACCTCGCCGTCCGCGGTGGTGGCCTGGCCTTCGACGACGTCACCCTGACCGTCGACCCGTCGGCCGGTCCGTTCCTGGTCACCTCGCAGTCCGCGCCCGGTGCCACCGTCGCCGGCGGCTCGTCCGTCCCGGTCACGTGGGCGGTCAACGGCACGCAGAGGCTCGCCGAGAACGTCCGGATCACGGTGTCGACCGACGGCGGTGCCACCTTCGGCACCGTGCTCGCCGCGTCGACGCCCAACGACGGGTCGGAGACCTTCGTGATGCCCAACGTCACCGCGAGCGACGTACGCATCCGCATCGAGGCAGTGGGCAACTACTTCTTCGACGTCAACGACGCGTCCTTCGCGCTGAAGGCGACGCCTGCGCCCGACACCACGATCACCTCGGGCCCGGCTGACGGCTCGATCGTCCTGGAGCGTCGCCAGACCATCGGCTACACCTCCTCGGTCACCCCGGCGACCTTCGTGTGCACCGTCGACGAGGAGGCCGTGCCGTGTGACGCCGCTGGGCTCACCGACCGCTTCCGCGCCGGCACCCACGTGGTGAGCGTCGCGGCGGTCAACGCCGCGGGCGTCGCGGACCCGACGCCGGCGACGGTGTCCTTCACCGTGCCGCGCAACAGCAGCACCTTCGCCCGCAAGGGCAAGGGGGCGTGGGACGTCAAGAAGGATGCACGGGCGTTCTCGGGCAAGTACCTGACGTCGAAGCGCAAGGGCTCCGAGCTCGTCACCCGCGTGCCCGCGACCGAGCGGATCGTGCTGGTCATCGGCAAGCTCAAGAACGGCGGCACCGCGCGGGTCTTCCTCGGCAAGCGCAAGCTCGGCGTCGTGAAGTTCGCGGGCAAGCGGTCCTTCAGCTCGCTGCGCACCTTCGACCTGCCGAAGGCCCGCAAGGGCAAGCTGCGGATCGTCGTGGCGAAGAACAAGCCCGTCCGGATCGAGGGCGTCGCGGTCGTCACCAGCGACTGAGACGCACCGCCGTACGACGACCGAGGGCCGTCCCGCCACGTGCGGGGCGGCCCTCGGTCACGTCCGGGTCGCGTCGCGTCAGCGCTGGGGTGACCGGGCGCGCTCGGCCAGCGCGACCGCGGCGTGCTGCACGACCGGCAGCTCCTCGGGGTCGCGCGCGGCCTCGTGCGGCACCGCACCACCGAGCAGCGCGGCCGGGCTGGTGAGCCAGATCCAGGTCCGCCACGGGTGCATGCCGGAGGCGAGCAGCGGCTCGAGCACCGCGAGCAGCTCCTCGCGCACCTCACCCGCGTCGTCGAGCTGGAAGGACGGGACCAGCGTCGTGCCCTCGTGCTGCACCAGCAGCACGGTGCGACGCTCGGCCGCCTTGTGGAGCGTGAAGCGGGCCGCGTTCTCCGAGGTGCCGCGCAGGCGCGCCACACCGGCGTAGTCGAGCCAGCCACCGTCGAGCAGGGCCGCCCGCAGCCGGGTCTCGCGCCGCAGCCGGACCAGCCCCACCGGCACCGCGTGGGCGGGGTCGTCGCCCTGGGCGCGCAGCAGCCGGTCCAGCTCGACCAGCCGCTCCGACGTCAGCGGCTCACCGGTCGCCGGCTCACGCCAGTGGGCGGCGCCGTCGGCGCCGCGCACGTAGGACGGAAGTCCTGCGGCCTCGAGCTGCTCGGCCAGTCCGAGGCCCTCCAGCCACGACGCGAGGTCCTCGGCGAGCTGGTCGTCGTGGGGCGCGGCGGGGCTGCAGGGCATCGCGGGACCTACTTGCTGGCCTTGCGCGCCCGGCTCGCGGTCTTGGCGCGCGCGTTGGCGTCGAGCACGACCTTGCGGATGCGGACCTGCTCCGGGGTGACCTCGACGCACTCGTCCTCGCGGCAGAACTCCAGGCACTGCTCGAGGGAGAGGCGCTTCGGCGGGATCAGCTTCTCGAAGTTGTCGGAGGTGGCGGACCGGATGTTGGTCTGCTGCTTCTCCTTGGTGATGTTGACGTCCATGTCGTCGGCGCGCGAGTTCTCGCCGACGATCATGCCCTCGTAGACCTCGGTGGTCGGCTCGACGAACAGCACGCCGCGCTCCTGCAGCGACGTCATGGCGTACGCCGTCGCCGCACCGCTGCGGTCGGCCACCAGCGAGCCGTTGTTGCGCGAGCGGATCTCGCCGGCCCAGGGGTGGTAGCCCTCGGAGATGTGGTGGGCGATGCCGGTGCCGCGGGTCTCGGTGAGGAACTCGGTGCGGAAGCCGATCAGGCCGCGCGAGGGGACGACGAAGTCCATCCGCACCCAGCCGGTGCCGTGGTTGGTCATGCCCTCCATGCGGCCCTTGCGGGTCGCGAGGAGCTCGGTGATGGTGCCGAGGTACTCCTCCGGGGCGTCGATGGTGAGGCGCTCGAAGGGCTCGTGGACCTTGCCGTCGACCTCGCGGGTGACCACCTGCGGCTTGCCGACGGTGAGCTCGAAGCCCTCGCGGCGCATCTGCTCCACCAGGATCGCCAGCGCCAGCTCGCCGCGGCCCTGGACCTCCCAGGCGTCGGGGCGCTCGGTCGGCAGGACGCGCAGCGACACGTTGCCGATGAGCTCGGCGTCGAGACGGTCCTTGACCAGGCGGGCGGTGACCTTGGCGCCCTTGACCTTGCCGACCATCGGCGAGGTGTTGGTGCCGATGGTCATCGAGATGGCCGGCTCGTCGACGTGGATGAGCGGCAGCGCGACCGGGTTCTCGGCGTCGGCGAGGGTCTCCCCGATCGTGATGTCGGGGATGCCGGCGATGGCGACGATGTCGCCGGGGCCCGCGGACTCGCCGGGGACGCGCTCGAGGCCCTCGGTGACGAGGAGCTCGGTGATCCGGACGTTCTTCACCGCGCCGTCGCGCTTGATCCACGCGACGGTCTGTCCCTTCTTGAGGTGGCCCTGGTGGATGCGCAGCAGCGCGAGGCGACCGAGGAACGGCGAGGAGTCGAGGTTGGTGACGTGGGCCTGGAGCGGCGCGCCCTCGTCGTACTGCGGGGCGGGGATGGTCTCGAGGATCGTCTTGAAGAGCGGCTCGAGGTCGGTGCCCTCGGGCATCGTGCCGTCCTCGGGCTTCTCCAGCGAGGCGATGCCGGCCTTGCCGGAGGCGTAGACGACCGGGAAGTCGAGGGCGTCCTGGCTGTGGGTGTCGTCGAGCAGGTCCATGAAGAGCTCGTAGCTCTCGTCGACGACCTCGCTGATCCGCGCGTCGCTGCGGTCGGTCTTGTTGACGACCAGGATCACCGGCATGTCGGCGTTGAGCGCCTTGCGCAGCACGAAGCGGGTCTGGGGGAGCGGGCCCTCGGAGGCGTCGACGAGGAGCACGATGCCGTCGACCATCGACAGGCCGCGCTCGACCTCGCCACCGAAGTCGGCGTGGCCGGGGGTGTCGATGATGTTGATGACCATCGGCTGGCCGCCACCGGCGGGGCCGGCGTAGTGGACGGCGGTGTTCTTCGCGAGGATCGTGATGCCCTTCTCGCGCTCGAGGTCGCCGGAGTCCATGACGCGGTCGGCGACGCTCTCGGCCTGGTGCGCGGTGAAGGCGCCTGCCTGGCGGAGCATCGCGTCGACCAGCGTGGTCTTGCCGTGGTCGACGTGGGCGACGATCGCGACGTTGCGCAGGTCGGAGCGGGACTGGGTGGACATGCAGGAGCCTTCCGGGCGGAAACGAGCGAGCGGCCGTGCGGCCGGGCGCGGCCAGCACGGCCGCAGCGTGGAAAAGTCTAGTGCGGGACGCTCGATTTCGAGACTTCACGACGCCTCGGGGACCCGTCGCGCACCCGGGGGCCTACCGGGTGTCGGAGCGGCGGGGTAGAGATGTCCCATGACCTCTCGGGACACCCACCTCCGCTGCACCTTCATCCCGCCGTGGCTCGCCGAGCGCGTCGACGGCCCCGAGCGGGCGGCGTACGACGACGAGCTCAGGCTGCGCCGCGGGGCGATCGCCCGGGGGCCGGCCGCGGCCGTCGCGGGGGAGGCGGCATGGACGGTGCACGACGCCGGGTCGCGCACGTCCCTGCCCGGCACGCCCGCCCGGCGCACCGGCGAGCCCGCCACGGACGACGTCGCCGTCGACGAGGCAGCGGACGGGATCGCCGCCACGCTCGCGATGTTCGCCGAGGAGCTCGGCCGCGACTCCCACGACGGTGCCGGCGCACCCGTCAGCCTGACCGTCCACTACGGCACCGACTACAACAACGCCTTCTGGGACGGCACCCAGCTCGTCTTCGGCGACGGTGACGGCCGGATCTTCGAGCGCTTCACCAAGCCGGTCGACGTGCTCGCCCACGAGTTCGCGCACGCCGTCATCGAGCACACCGCCGACCTCACCTACCGCGGCCAGTCCGGCGCGCTCAACGAGTCGGTCGCCGACGTCTTCGCGTCCTGCCTCAAGCAGCGCCTGCTCGGGCAGGAGGCCGGCGAGGGGGACTGGCTGATCGGAGAGGGCATCTTCATGCCGACCGTGCAGGCCCGTGCGCTGCGCGACATGGCGGCGCCCGGCACCGCCTACGACGACCCCGAGGTCGGCGCCGACCCGCAGGTCGGGCACATGGACGACTACGTCGTCACCACGTCCGACAACGGCGGGGTGCACCTCAACTCCGGCATCCCCAACAAGGCCTTCCAGCTCGCGGCCGTCGCGGTGGGCGGTCGTGCGATCGAGGGCGCCGGCCGGATCTGGTACGCCGCGCTCGCCGGCGGCGACGTCCCGCCCGGGGCGGACTTCGCCACCTTCGCCGCGGCGACGGTCGCCGCGGCCGGCGAGCACGCCGAGGTCGTGCGGGAGGCCTGGGCGCAGGTCGGCGTGGTGCCGGGGGCGCCCGGCACCGGCACACCGCCCGCCGCTCCGACGGGCAGGTTCCGGGTGGAGCGCAGCGGCGGCTTCGTCGGCCGCACCGACGTCGCGGAGGTCGACCTCGACGACCCGGCCGAGCCCGACCTGCCGGCGCTGGTGGCCGACGCGCTGGCCCAGCCCGTCGCGAAGGAGTCGCGGCCCCGCCCCGACATGTACCTCTACACGTTCACCGTCGCCGGCAGCGCGCCCGTGAGCATTCCCGAGCACCTGCTCAGCGACACCCAGCGCGAGCTGGCCCGGCGGCTGCTCGAGGGTGGCTACGATGCCTGAAATCGAAGGTCTGTCCGATATTTGCCACAGATCATCCTCGGATCGGTAACAATCAGACGCTCTGGCCTTCGTCAAGACTACCCTGACGCCACCGCCTGCTCGTGGGGTCGGTCTCGTGGTGAGACCGTCTGAGCCGGCGTGCCGGGCGGACATCGCGTCGCGCTCGCCATGACCAGGGAGTCAACTCACCCATGACCGTTTTCACTGCTGCGCGCTCGCGCGGCGCCGTCGTCCTCGCTGCTGCCGCCGTCCTCGCGGTCGGCGCCGGCTCGGGCGCCGTGGCCGGATCGATGCTCACCGGCGACGACATCAAGAACCGTTCCATCGAGGGCGTGGACCTCGCCACCGGCGCGGTCAACAGCGCCAAGGTCGAGAACGGCAGCCTCCAGCTCAAGGACCTCGACCCCGAGGTCACCGAGAAGCTCGGCACCCCCGGATCCAACGGCGCGAACGGCACCAACGGTGCCAACGGCGCCGCGGGTCCGAAGGGCGACAAGGGCGACGCCGGCCCGCAGGGTCCCCAGGGCCCGCAGGGCCCCGAGGGTCCGCAGGGCCCGAAGGGCGAGAGCGGCACCGCGACCTACGCCGGTCCCAACTGGAGCGTCATCGACCGCAACGTCATCGGCGCGGGCGACGCGGCGCTGCGCTCGGGCCCGACCTCGAGCTGGCCCGGCGCGGAGGCCGTCGAGCCGCCGATGGGCGTCGGCAGCCTCGGCCTGCGCACCGCCTCGGCCACCGACAAGACCTCCTTCGGCAACGAGGTCGACTTCCAGGGCGACGCGCTGTCGAGCATCTCGTCGGTGAGCTTCTGGGAGTACACCACCGGTGAGAACCGGGCGAAGTACGTCGACAACGCGGCCAGCGTCGCGATGGAGATCAACCCCGGCAACGGCAAGCAGACCTACAGCACGCTCAACTTCGTCGTGCGCAACCTGCCCGCCAACGTGTGGACCGAGGTGACCACCGAGAGCGCCAGCTGGTACCTCACCGGCGCCGCCGGCACCGAGACCGGCTGCAACCAGACGACCTACTGCACCCTCGAGCAGGTCCAGGCGAAGCTCCCCGACGCGACGCTCTACACCGTCGCGATCAGCAAGGGCCGCGACTACGCCTTCTCCGGCGCGGTCGACGCCCTCCAGATCGGCTCGACGACCTACGACTTCGAGCCCTTCGGCGTCGTGGCGAAGACGGACTGACCTCCCTCGGGGTGTCCGCACGTCGGGGCTGCGGTGAGTAGGTTCACCGCATGCCCCGACTGCGGCGTACGTTCCCCGACCAGCCGGGCTGGACCCGACGTCGTTCCGGCAAGGGCTTCACCTACCTCGACCAGGCCGGCAACAAGCTCGACGCCGAGCAGGTCCAGCGGTGCAAGGACCTGGTGATCCCGCCCGCCTGGAAGGACGTGTGGATCACGCCCTACGCCAACGGCCACCTGCAGGCGGTCGGCACCGACGACGCCGGACGCCGGCAGTACCTCTACCACCCGCAGTGGCGCACCAGCCGTGACGCGGCGAAGTTCGACCGCATCCTCGGCTTCGGCAAGGCGCTGTCGAAGGCCCGCGAGCGCGTGCTCACCGACATGGGATCCGAGGGCATGTCGCTCGAGCGTGCGTGCGCGGTCGCCGTACGCCTGTTGGACCTGGGCTACTTCCGGATCGGCAACGACGTCTACACCGACACCAACGGCTCGTTCGGGCTCACCACCCTGCGCAAGGAGCACGTCTCGCGGCACGCGGGAGGCCTGCGCTTCTGCTTCGTCGGCAAGTCCGGCGTCGAGCACTGCATCGACATCGACGACAAGCCCGCCATCGAGTCGATCGACGTGATGCGGCGCCGTCGCGGCGGCGGCGACGAGCTGTTGGCCTGGAAGGACGGTCGCACCTGGCGCGGCCTGAGCTCGGCCGAGGTCAACGACTACATCCGCACCTGCATGGGGATCGAGGCCTCCGCCAAGGACTTCCGCACCTGGCACGCCACCGTCATCGCCGCCGCCGCGCTCGCCGACACCGACGAGCCGGGCAAGACCAAGGCCTCGCGCAAGCGCGCGGTGTCGAGCGCGATGAAGGAGGTCTCGGACTTCCTCGGCAACACCCCGACGCTGGCGCGCTCGTCCTACGTCGACCCGAGGGTCGTCGAGGCCTACGAGCGCGGCCGCACCATCAAGGTGCGGGCGTCGTACGACACCGACGACGCGCGCCAGGCGGCCCTCGAGCGGGCAGTCCTCAAGCTCCTCGCCGCCTGAGAGGGCACTTCCTCGCGCTGGAACGCACCGACCGGGCACTTCCTTCGAAAGGAAGTGCCCGGTCAGCGTGGTCTACCGCGAGGAAGTGCCCGCTCAGCTGTGGGCGACGACGTGGTCGATCGCGGCGGTGAGCTTCTCGACGTCGGAGGGGTCGATCGCGGGGTACATCGCGACGCGCAGCTGGTTGCGGCCGAGCTTGCGGTAGGGCTCGGTGTCGACGATGCCGTTGGCGCGCAGGGTCGCAGCGATCGCGGCCGCGTCGATCGAGTCGTCGAAGTCGATCGTGCCGATCACCAGCGAGCGGTCGGCGGCCTCGGTGACGTAGGGCGTCGTGTAGGCGGTGCGCTCGGCCCAGCCGTAGAGCGCGTCCGACGACGCCGTCGTGCGGTCGACCATCGCCGACAGCCCGCCCTGGGCGTTCATCCAGTCGAGCTGCTCGGCCATCAGGAAGAGCGTGGCCACCGACGGGGTGTTGTAGGTCTGGTTCTTCGAGGAGTTGTCGATCGCGGTCGGCAGGTCGAAGAACGGCGGGACGTAGCGGTCGGTCGCCGCGATCTCCTCCGCGCGGGCGAGCGCACGCGGCGACATCAGCGCGATCCACAGGCCACCGTCGGAGGCGAAGCACTTCTGCGGGGCGAAGTAGTAGGTGTCGACCTGGTGCAGGTCGACCGGCAGGCCGCCGGCGCCGGAGGTCGCGTCGACGAGCACCAGCGCGTCGTCGGCGACGCCCGCCGGACGGCGTACAGGCGCCATGACCGCGGTGGACGTCTCGTTGTGCGCCCACGCGTAGGTGTCCACGCCCTCCTCGGCGACCGCGTCGGGCCGTGAGCCCGGCTCGCTGGTGATGACGCTGGGGTCGGCCAGCCATGGCGCCTTCTTGGCCGACGTGGCGAACTTCGAGGAGAACTCACCGAAGGACAGGTGCTGGCTCTTCTCGCGGATCAGGCCGAAGCAGGCGATGTCCCAGAAGGCGGTCGCGCCGCCGTTGCCGAGCACGACCTCGTAGCCCTCGGGCAGGTCGAAGAGGGCGGCTAGTCCCTCGCGCACCCGGCCGACGGTCTTCTTGACCGGGGCCTGCCGGTGCGAGGTGCCCATCAGCGTGTCGCCGGTGGCGGCGAGGGCGTCGAGGTGGCTGGTCTGGATCTTGGACGGACCCGCGCCGAAGCGGCCATCGGCAGGGAGGAGCTCGGCGGGGATCTTCAGGGCGTCGGTCATGGAGGAACCTCACGTGGGATCACGGTGGAACACGGAACGGCGGTCCTGACGACGCTGTCAGCGCCGCCTATTGTGGCACCCGCTCACACAGGATCACGACAGGGGACCACGGATGGAGACCGACCTGCAGGTGGTGCGGGTCCCGATCACCCACCCCGACGCGCAGGCCCTCATCGAGGCGGTGCAGGCGGAGTACGTCGCGCGCTACGGCGGCCAGGACGAGTCGCCGATCGACCCGGCTGACTTCGAGGAACCGCTCGGTCGCTTCTACGTCGGCTACCTCGACGGCACCCCGGTCGCGACCGGCGCCTGGCGCCGCAGCTCGGTGCGCGCGCTCGGGGCGCAGGTCACCGCCGAGGTGAAGCGGATGTACGTCGTCCCGACGGCGCAGCGTCGCGGCGTCGCCCGCCGGATGCTCACCCACCTCGAGGCCACGGCCGCGGAGGCCGGCATCGAGGCGATGGTGCTCGAGACGGGGATGAAGCAGCCCGAGGCCATCGCGCTCTACACGTCCTCGGGCTACGAGCCGATCGCCGGCTTCGGCCACTACCGCGGCTCCGAGCTCAGCCGCTGCTTCGGCAGGCGGATCGCGTAGGAACTGAGGGACAGGTCGGCGTCAGCCCAGCATGGCGCGGAGCGCGTCCCGGTGTCGGCGGTAGGCCGCCGTGCCGGCGGCCGTCGCCTGGTAGGAGGTCAGCCCGCCTCGGCCTCGGCCGGACTTGCGGATGGTGAGATAGCCGGCCGCTTCCAGGGTGGCGGCCTGCTTGGACAGGTCCGAGTCGCTGACCGCGAGGTGATCGCGCAGGAAGCCGAACTCTGCGAACTGCGAGCCTTCGAGGACGGCCATGATCGCCAACCGCTTCGGGGCGTTGAGGATCGGGTCGAGCCCGTCGAGGGCGGAGCCGGTGGCCGCGCGGCTCATGCGAGCCGCCGGCGGACCCGCTCCGCGTCTGCGGCGTAGACGCAGCCGTACAGCTCCACCGCAACCGCTGTGGCGATCCCTGCGGCGAGTGCGGCGGCCCATGCGCCGGCTGCGAAGTAGACGGAGGACGACAGGATTGCGACGGCGATCGAGAGGGCCACGAGCGCCCAGGTGGAACGTCGCAGCTCAGGAGGCATCGGACCGCTGGGGTAGACCGCGCGACGCTGCCGGTCCCACGCGACGTAGCCCCACGGCGCCGCGATGAGCGCAAGGGTCGCCAGGCTGCGCGAAGACCCGTCGAGCAGTCCGAGCGACAGCACGAAGGCGCCGGCCCAGATACCGAAGCCCAGGGGCTGCCACCTGTCGTGAACGGCGAAGTGCAACCAGCTCGCGGCCTCGCCGCGCTCGATCTCGCGCAGCTGTCTCCTGGCTTCATCGCTTTCCATTCTGGAAACCATACTGGTCACTTTCCATTGCTGCAAGTGATCGGTCAGGCGCGGATCGGAACCCACGTGACGCCCCGGGAACTACACGAGTGATCTTCTGGCGATCGCCTGACGGTGATCGAGGGGGCGCCTACCTTCGCGTGAAAGATGCGATCTCGAGGGAAAGGTGGGGCGTGACGATGCGAGCGTTCGTGCGCGTGGCAGCGTGCCCGCTGCTGGTCGTGACGGGCGTCGCGGCCGGCATGGTCGGTGCCGCCGCCGCGGACGGGACGACCGCCTCCGCCCGCGGCACCGTCACGTCATCGGCGCCGTACCTCATGCCGATCGAGCCCTACGCCGGCTACCAGCCGCAGACCAGGTGCCTGCAGACGCCGAGGCCCGGCGTGCTGATGCTCGCCGACTGGCTCGTCGCCCGTGGTGGGGGCTACGGCCCGATCAGCCGCGCGTGCTCCCGCTCGAGCACCAGCGAGCACCAGGAGTCACGCGCCTTCGACTGGCTGCTCGACGCCGAGGACCCGGTCGACCTGGCGCTGGCGCAGGCACTGCTCGACGAGGTCCTCGCCCCCGACGACCTCGGTGAGCCGCACGCGCTCGCCCGCCGCATGGGCATCATGTACATCATCTGGAACGACAGGATGTACGCCTCCTACGACGACTTCGAGCCGAAGCGCTACCTCAGCTCGAGCTGCCGTACGAAACGGTCCTGCTCGCCGACGCTGCGGCACCGCGACCACCTGCACGTCTCGCTCACGCGCAAGGGCGCGCGGGGCAGGACGTCCTGGTACTACGCCCAGCAGACCGACTGAACCGAGGACCTACGTCGTACGCTCGCAGAATGGAGCGCGGACTGATGCTCAACGACGGTGACTGTGGCTTCTGCATGCGCACCGCCGCCCTGGTCCCGCGGCTCGGGGTCGACATCGACGCCTCGACCATCCAGGAGGTCGACCTCGCACGGCTGGGGGTGGACGCTGACCGAGCGGTCGTCGAGATGCCGTACGTCCACTCCGACGGTCGCGTCGACTACGGGCACCGGGCGTTCGCCGCCATCCTGGCCACCGGACCGCTGCCGTGGCGCGTCGTCTCCCGCGTCATGACGAGCCGTCCGGTCGACCCGGTCGCCCGCCGTGCCTACCACTGGATCGCGGCCAACCGGTCCCGCCTGCCCGGCGGGACCCCGTCGTGCTCGCTGGAGGACCGCCCCGCCGGGTGAGCCTGCTCAGGCTCCCCAGGCCTCGTCCCAGCCCTGAACCTCGCTGGCCGGCCGCGTGCTCGGGCCGGCGTAGACCGCGGACGGTCGGATCAGCCGACCGGTGGTCTTCTGCTCGAGGATGTGCGCCGACCAGCCGCCGGTGCGCGCGCAGGTGAACATCGAGGTGAACATGTGCGACGGCACCTCGGCGAAGTCGAGGACGATGGCCGCCCAGAACTCCACGTTGGTCTCCAGCACCCGGTCGGGGCGCCGCTCGCGCAGCTCGGCGAGGGCCGCCTTCTCCAGCGCCTCCGCGACCTCGTAGCGGGGGGCGTCGAGCTCCTTGGCGGTGCGGCGCAGCACCCGGGCGCGCGGGTCCTCGGCGCGGTAGACGCGGTGGCCGAAGCCCATGAGGCGCTCGCCGTTGTCGAGCAGCTCCTTGACGTAGGACGAGGCGTCGCCGTCGCGCTTCTCGACCTCCTCGATCATGCCGAGGACGCGTGAGGGGGCGCCGCCGTGGAGCGGGCCGCTCATTGCGCCGATGGCGCCGGAGAAGGCCGCCGCGACGTCGGCGCCGGTGGAGGTGATCACGCGCGCGGTGAAGGTCGAGGCGTTCATGCCGTGCTCGGCCGCCGACGACCAGTAGGCGTCGATGGCGTGGGCGTGCTTCGGGTCCGCCTCGCCGTGCCAGCGGATGAGGAACTTCTCCGCGAGCGTCGTGCCCTGGTCGACTTCGGCCTGCGGGACGATCGGCTTGCCGAGGCCGCGCGCGGACTGGGCGGCGTACGACAGCACCATCACCGCGACGCGGGAGAGGTCGAGGCGGGCCTGCTCGTCGGAGATGTCGTAGGTCTGTCCCATGCCGAGCATCGGGGCGAGCATCGCGACGCTGGCCTGCACGTCGGCGCGCACGTCGCCGGTGTGGATGGCGATGTTGTAGGGCTCGGCCGGCGGGAGGCCGGGGGTGTAGGAGCCGTCGACCAGGAGGCCCCAGACGTTCTCGAAGGGCACGCGGCCGACGAGGTCCTCGATGTCCACGCCGCGGTAGCGCAGCGCCGAGCCCTCCTTGTCGGGCTCTGCGATCTGGGTCTCGAACGCGACCACGCCTTCGAGGCCGTGCTGGATCTCGGTCATGGGTGCTCCTTCAGGATGCGGGAGTCCCGGGAGGACCGCACGGGACGGCTCATTGTGCACCCCGGCGCTCGTTCCTCGCTCCCGGCTAGGGTCGGGACATGGACCTCTCCGGACTGCGCGAGGAGTACGGCCGCGGGGGTCTCGACCTCCCCGACCTGGCCGGCGACCCGGTCGAGATGTTCGAGAGGTGGCTGGAGCAGGCGGTCGCGGCCGGGGTGCACGAGCCCAACGCGATGGTGATCGCCACCGCCGACGCCGACGGCCGGCCCTCCAGCCGGATGGTGCTGCTCAAGGGTGTGGGCGCGGACGGGTTCGTGTTCTTCACCAACCACTCCTCGCGCAAGGGCGGCGAGCTCGCGGCCAACCCGCACTGCGCGCTCCTCTTCCCCTGGCACCCGCTCGAGCGCCAGGTGCGCGTCGAGGGCGTCGCGACACGGCTCTCGGACGAGGACGTGGAGGCCTACTTCCACTCCCGCCCGCGCGGTGCGCAGCTCGGGGCCTGGGCCTCGGACCAGTCGCGCCCGGTCGCCTCGCGCGCCGAGCTCGCAGCGGCGTACGCCCGGGTGCAGGAGCGCTTCGGCGCCGACGAGTCCGCCGGCGAGGTGCCGGTGCCGCCGGAGTGGGGCGGCTACCGCGTCGCGCCGGACGTGGTGGAGTTCTGGCAGGGACGACCGGGGCGGATGCACGACAGGCTGGTGTACCGCCGCGACGGCGAGCGCTGGGACGTCGTACGCCTGGCGCCGTAGGCGCACCCCACATCGGACGGCCGTCAGACGGCGGTCCTGATCTGCTCGGCGAGCTTCTGCGCTGCCTTCTTGTTCTTCTTGCCGTCGAGCAGTGCCTTGGGGCGCCCAGGCATGTTCTGCATGAAGACCGAGACGTGCGAGCCCTGTGACGTCGGGGTGATCTCGATCCCGGTGGCGAGCTCCCAGCTGAGCATCGTCTTCTTGGTGATGACGGCCAGCTCGAGCTGGTCCTCGCTCGCCCCGACCACGGTGTGGCCCTGGTCGGTGACGAGCTTCTGGATCGCGGTGCTCACCGCCGCCGGCGCACCCGGCACGTCGATCTCCGCGCCGGCGCTGGTGTCAAGGAAGTCGAAGGACGGCGCCATGGCGGCGCTGTACTTGTCGACGAAGGCGGAGTTCAGGATCTTGTCGATGGCAGTCATGCCCCGACGGATACCCATCGGTGCGCGTCCCAACCCTCGTCCTCGGTCCGCGGTGAAGTGACCGATGGCGCCCATTGTGAGTGAGTGCTCACTCATCTAGCCTCTGGGGGTGACACCTCGCGCTCGCCCCATGACCGCCGACGATCGGCGCGACGCGCTGGTCGAGGCAACCCTCCCGCTGCTGCTGGCGCACGGACGCGCGGTGACGACCAAGCAGATCGCCGATGCCGCCGGGGTCGCCGAGGGCACGATCTTCCGGGTCTTCGACTCCAAGGACGACCTCGTCATGGCAGCGGTCGAGAGGGCCCTCGACATGGAGCCCTTCCTCGCCGACCTGGAGTCGGTCGAGCTCGACCTGCCCTTCCGTGAGCGGCTCACCGGACTCTGCGCGCTGCTCCAGGATCGCTTCCGCGACATCTTCGCGCTGATGACCGCGATGGGGATGGTCGGCCCGCCGAAGGACCACCGGCACGTGGAGGAGGGGCGTCGCCGGGCCGAGAAGGTCATGGTCGCGGTCGTCGATCCCGACGCGGACCGCCTCACCTGCACGCCGGTCCAGCTGGTGCACATGCTGCGGATGCTGACCTTCTCCGCCACCCACCCCCACATCAGCGACGGGCACCTGCTCACCCCCGAGCAGATCGTCGGCACCCTGCTCGACGGCGTGCTGAGGACGAAGGACGCCTGATGCTGCTGCGCCTGGTCCGCACCTACCTCCGGCCGTACGCCGCACCGCTGGGTGCGGTCGTGGCGCTGCAGTTCGTCGGCACGATGGCCGCGCTCTACCTGCCGAGCCTCAACGCCGACATCATCGACCGCGGTGTCGTCACCGGCGACACCGCCTACATCGTGAGGCACGGCGGGCTGATGCTCGCCGTCTCGCTCCTGCAGGTCGTCTGCTCGATCGCCGCGGTGTGGTTCTCCGCGCGCAACGCGATGGGGTTCGGTCGCGACCTGCGCGCCGCGATCTTCCGCCGCGTGGGGTCCTTCTCCGCCCGCGAGGTGCAGCACTTCGGTGCCCCGTCGCTCATCACCCGCGAGACCAACGACGCGCAGCAGGTGCAGATGCTCGTGCTCATGGGCGGCACCCTGATGGTCTCGGCGCCGATCATGATGGTCGGCGGCATCATCATGGCCGCCCGCGAGGACATCGGCCTGTCGTGGCTGGTCCTCGCCGTGGTGCCCGTCCTCGGGGTCTCGATCGGCCTGATCGTGCGGCAGATGGTGCCGAGCTTCCGGCTCATGCAGGAGCGCATCGACGAGGTCAACCGGCTGCTGCGCGAGCAGATCACCGGCGTACGCGTGGTGCGGGCCTTCGTGCGCGAGGAGCACGAGACCGCCCGCTTCGCCGACGCCAACGCCGAGCTGACCGACGTGGCGGTCCGCGCCGGCCGCTGGCAGGCGGCGATGTTCCCGACGGTGATGATCGTGGCCAACCTCGCCACCGTCGGCGTGCTGTGGTTCGGCGGCCACCGGGTCGAGGACGGGCAGATGCAGGTGGGCGCCCTGACCGCCTACATCTCCTACCTGATGCAGATCGTCATGTCGGTGATGATGGCGATGTTCATGCTGATGATGGTGCCGCGCGCGGCCGTCTGCGCCGAGCGCATCACCGAGGTGCTCGACACCGACTCGTCGGTCGTGCCGCCCGCCGACCCCGTCACCGACCTGCCCGACCGGCTGGCCCTCGAGCTCGACGCGGTGACCTTCGCCTATCCGGGCGCGGACGAGCCGGTGCTGCGCGAGGTGTCGCTGCGGGCCTCGCCGGGGGAGACGGTCGCGATCGTCGGCTCGACCGGTGCCGGTAAGTCGACCCTGGTCAACCTCGTCCCGCGCCTCTTCGACGCGACCGGGGGAGAAGTGCGCCTCGGCGGCGTCGACGTACGCCAGCTGGAGATGGAGACGCTCTGGTCGCGGCTGGGGCTGGTGCCGCAGAAGGCCTTCCTGTTCCGCGGGACCATCGCGGACAACCTGCGCTACGGCAAGCCCGACGCCACCGAGGACGAGATGTGGGAGGCGCTCGAGATCGCCCAGGCCCGCGAGTTCGTCGAGGCGATGCCCGAACGGCTCGACGCCGAGGTGGCCCAGGGCGGGGCGAGCCTCAGCGGCGGCCAGCGGCAGCGCATGGCGATCGCGCGGGCGGTGATCCGCCGGCCCGACATCTACCTCTTCGACGACTCCTTCTCCGCCCTCGACCTCACCACCGACGCGCGCCTGCGGGCCGCGCTGCGGCCGGTGACCCGCGACGCGACGGTGGTGATCGTGGCGCAGCGCGTCGCGACCATCCGGCACGCCGACCGGATCGTGGTGATGGAGGACGGCGCCGTCGTCGGCACCGGCACCCACGAGGAGCTCCTCGAGACGTGCGGGACCTACCGCGAGATCGTCGAGTCCCAGCTCACGGCCGAGGAGGTCGCATGAGCGACGACGACAAGGGGACGCTGAAGGAGACCGAGCGCGTCCAGACCGGACCCGGCGGTCCCGGCCGCGGCCCGATGGGCGGGGGGATGATCGGCCAGAAGGCCGACACGTTCTGGCCCTCGCTCAAGCGCCTCCTCGCCCGGCTGCACCCGGAGCGCCACAAGGCGTACGCCGTCCTGGTGCTGACCGTCGTCAGCGTGGTCGCCACGGCCGTCGGGCCGTGGATCCTGGGCCGTGCCACCGACCTGATCTTCGCCGGGCTGCTCGGCCGGGACGTGCTGAGCGGCGACGTGACCCAGGAGCAGGCGATCGAGGCGCTGCGGGCGCAGGGCGAGGACGACCGGGCCGACATGCTCGCGTCGATGACGCTCACCGACGGCGTCGACTTCTCCGCCGTGGCCGACGTGCTGCTGCTCGTCGTTGCGGTCTACGTCGCCGCCTCCCTACTGGCCTGGCTCGGCGGCTACCTCCTCAACGACGTCGTGCAGGGCACCGTGCTGCGGATGCGCTCGGAGGTCGAGGACAAGGTCCACCGGCTGCCGCTGGGCTACTTCGACAAGCAGCCGCGCGGTGAGCTGCTGAGCCGCGTCACCAACGACATCGACAACATCAGCCAGACGCTGCAGCAGACGTTGAGCCAGATGCTCACCTCGCTGCTCACGGTGGTCGCGGTGCTCGGGATGATGTTCTGGATCTCGCCGCTGCTGGCGACGGTCGCGCTGGTGTCGGTGCCCATCTCGATGTGGGTCACCGGTGCGGTGATGAAGCGCTCGCAGGGCATGTTCATCCAGCAGTGGCGCCGCACGGGCACGCTCAACGCGCACATCGAGGAGACCTTCTCGGGCCACGCGATCGTCAAGGTCTTCGGGCGCCAGGGGGAGGCCGAGCGGGTCTTCGCCGAGCAGAACGACGAGCTCTACCAGGCCTCGTACGGCGCGCAGTTCGTCAGCGGGCTGATCATGCCGATCATGATGTTCGTCGGGAACCTCAACTACGTCGTCATCGCGGTCCTCGGCGGGCTGCGGGTCGCGAGCGGCACGATGTCGCTCGGTGACGTGCAGGCCTTCATCCAGTACTCCCGCCAGTTCACCCAGCCCCTGACGCAGGTCGCCTCCATGCTCAACCTGCTGCAGTCCGGCGTCGCATCGGCCGAGCGGGTCTTCGAGCTGCTCGACGCGCCCGAGGAGCCTGTCGAGGAGCAGGGTCGACCGGCGCTCGCCGCTGACGCGCACGGCGAGGTCCGCTTCGAGGACGTGTCGTTCTCCTACGACCCCGAGCGGCCGCTCATCGAGGGACTCTCGCTGGTGGCCCAGCCCGGCAGCACCGTCGCGATCGTCGGCCCGACCGGCGCCGGCAAGACCACGATGGTCAACCTGGTCATGCGGTTCTACGACCCGCAGTCGGGCCGCATCCTCATCGACGGGGTCGACATCGCGTCGGTGCCGCGCGGGGTGCTGCGCGGGAGGATCGGGATGGTGCTGCAGGACACCTGGCTCTTCGCCGGCACCATCCGCGACAACATCGCCTACGGTCGGCCCGACGCCAGCGAGGAGCAGGTCCTCGAGGCCGCGCGCGCCACCTTCGTCGACCGCTTCGTGCACTCGCTTCCCGACGGCTACGACACGGTCATCGACGAGGACGGCTCCAACCTGTCGGCCGGTGAGCGGCAGCTGGTGACCATCGCGCGGGCCTTCTTGTCCGACCCCGCGCTGCTGATCCTCGACGAGGCCACCTCCTCGGTCGACACCCGCACCGAGCTGCTGCTCCAGCACGCGATGGCGGCGCTGCGCTCGGACCGTACGTCCTTCGTGATCGCCCACCGGCTCTCGACGATCCGCGACGCCGACCTGATCCTGGTGATGGAGTCCGGGTCGATCGTCGAGCAGGGCTCGCACGAGGAGCTGCTGGCGACCGACGGCGCCTACGCCCGCCTCTACCGCTCGCAGTTCGAGGCGGCGGCCGAGGAATCGGTGCAGGAGCCCGGCTTAACCCGTTGAGCGACCCCGCACGCCGACGTACGCTCGAGTCACACAGAAGGGAGGTGATCCGAGGAATGAGTTCTTTTCGGATGAGTGAGGTGGCTGCCCGCTAAGGCAGCCCGGTCCGCCGACAGCTGCCGGCGAATCCACTGCAGCCACCCGACCCGCAGGCTCCCGGTGTCATCCGCCGGGGCTCCTCACGGAGCAGCAGGCCTGCGGGTCGCTGCATTTCCGGGGGGCGCCTCGTGTGTGGTCGCGATCCCCGGGTACCCGGGGAAACTGGAGCCTCCACCCCGAAGCTTCGCGGGTGAGGCTGCAGCTTCGATACGGAAGCACGCCCGGAGCGGTACGACGGTGTGGCCCAGGTCTCGTTCCGCCCGGGTTGGCGACGTACGTCTCGCGGCATATGGTTGTGGTCAACAACTATTGCGATCAGCAACCACGAATCGAAGGCACGCAGTGACCCAGGCTCCCGCCACCAGCACCACCGCCGAGCAGGCCGGGGAGATGACGCACCGGCAGGTGCTCGAGGCCCTCAGCGGGCTCCTCCTCGCGATGTTCGTCGCGATGCTCTCCAGCACGATCGTCAGCAACGCGCTGCCGACCATCGTCGACGACCTCCAGGGCAGCCAGACCGGCTACACCTGGGTGGTCGTGGCGACCATGCTCGCGATGACGGCCACGACGCCGATCTGGGGCAAGTTCGCCGACCTCTTCGACAAGAAGCTGCTCGTGCAGTCGGCGCTCGTGATCTTCTCGGTAGGCTCGCTCATCGCCGGCTTCGCGCCGTCGATGGAGGTGCTGATCGGCGCCCGCGTCGTGCAGGGACTCGGCGTCGGCGGCCTCACCGCGCTGGTGCAGGTCGTCATCGCCACGATGGTCTCGCCGCGCGAGCGGGGTCGCTACAGCGGCTACATCGGCGCGGTCTTCGCTCTCGCCACGGTCAGCGGCCCGCTCGTAGGCGGCGTCCTGGTCGACACCGTCGGCTGGCGCTGGTGCTTCTTCGCCGGCCTCCCGGTCGCGGCGCTCGCCTTCGTGGTGCTGCAGAAGACGCTGCGCCTGCCGGTGGTCAAGCGCGAGGTGTCCATCGACTACCTCGGTGCCTTCCTCCTCGTCGGCGGTGTCTCGATCCTGCTGATCTGGGTCTCCCTCGGCGGCATCAACTTCGATTGGGTCTCGTGGACCAGCGGGCTGCTCGTGGCTGCCGCCGTGGTCGTGACGGCCGCGGCCATCCACGTCGAGGCCAACGTCGCCAAGGACCCGGTCATCCCGCTGCGCCTGTTCAAGGACCGCACGCTGACCCTGGCGACGATCGCCTCGGTCCTGATCGGTCTGGCGATGTTCGGCTCGACGGTCTACCTCAGCCTCTACTTCCAGCGCGCCAAGGACATGAGCCCGACCGGGGCCGGCCTGATGTCGATCTGCATGGTCGGCGGGCTGCTGGTCTCGAGCATCCTCAGCGGCCGCATCATCACCGCCACCGGCCTGTGGAAGCGCTGGCTGGTCGGCGGCATGGTCGCCGTCATCGTCGGCATCGGCCTGCTCGCGACCATCGACGCCACCACACCGCTGTGGCAGACCGGGATCTACATGGCCGTCCTCGGCCTCGGTCTCGGCGCCACCATGCAGAACCTCGTCCTCGCGGTGCAGAACACGATCGCCCTGTCCGACATGGGCGCCGGCTCGTCGGTCGTCGCGTTCTTCCGCTCCCTCGGCGGCTCGGTCGGCATCGCGGCGCTCGGTGCTGTCCTGGCCCACCAGGTGGCGGACGCGGTGAAGAGCGGCCTCAGCGCGCTCGTCGCCGCCCGCCCCGAGCTCGCCGAGCAGGTGGGTCACCAGACCGGCGGCGTGCCCGACGTCTCGACGATGCCCGCGCCGATCCGCGCGATCTTCGAGAGCGCGTACGGCGACGCGACCGGGCACATCTTCCTCGTCGCGCTGCCCTTCGCCGTCGGCGCGCTGATCGCGGTGCTCTTCATCCGCGAAGTCCCCCTGCGCACCTCGGTGAAGCGCGAGGATGAGCTCGTGGCCGACGCAGCGCTCGACGCATGAGCACCCGCAACGACGACCTCCGCAGCATCGAGGCCGAGGTCGGCACGCTGATCCGCCGCGTGAAGCGGGTGATGGGGGAGCGCGCCCGCGAGGTGCACCCCGAGCTCCACCCGATGACCTACTTCATGCTCACCCACCTCGCGACGCACGGGCCGCTGCGGGGAGCGGACCTCGCCGACGCCTTCGGCATGGACAAGGGCGGCGTCAGCCGTCAGGTGCAGTCGCTGGTCGACCTCGGGCTCGTCGAGCGCAAGCCGGCGCCCGAGGACCGCCGCGCGATCCTGCTCGACGCGACCGACGAGGGCCGCGAGCGGCTCGACGCGATGAGCCGCAGCCGCCGCGACCGCTTCGACGAGCGCCTGGCCGAGTGGACCGACGAGGAGCTGTCGTCCTTCGCGAGCCGGCTGGCGGCGTACAACCAGTCCCTGTCCGACGACTGACGCCGGCCCGGAAGGTCAGCGCAGCCAGGCAGCCGTGTCCGGCGGCAGCTTGTCGTCGACCGGGCCGCTGGCGAGCAGCAGCTCGCCCTCGGGGAGCTCGACCGCGGTGTCGCCGCAGTTGAGCACCACGGTCAGCGGGCCGCGGCGGAAGGCCAGCACGTCGGCGCCGAGGTCGACCAGCTCGACGTCGTCACCGGCCGTCCAGGCGAAGTCGCGGCGCACCCGCAGCGCGTCGCGGTAGAACGCCAGCGTGGACGCGGAGTCGGCGGCCTGGGCCTCGACCGTGAGCGCCGACCAGTCCGCCGGCTGCGGGATCCACGGCTGCGCGGAGCCCGGGCCGAAGGCGTACGGCGCCTCGGTGCCGCCCCACGGGATCGGCACCCGGCAACCGTCGCGGCCGACCTCGCCGGTGCGCAGGTAGGACGGGTCCTGCCGGTGCTCCGGGGCGACGTCGACCTGCTCGAGGCCGAGCTCCTCGCCCTGGTAGAGGTAGCTGGAGCCGGGCAGCGCGAGCATGGTCATCGTGGCCGCGCGACCGCGGGCCAGGCCCTGCTCGCCGCCGCCGTAGCGGGTGACGTGGCGTACGACGTCGTGGTTGCTGAGCACCCACGTCGGCGAGGCGCCGACCGGCTCGACCGCCGCGAGCGTGCTGGTGATGACCTCGGCGAAGCCCTCCGCCGACCAGTCGGTCAGCAGCCACGCGAAGTTGAAGGCCTGGTCGAGCTCGTCGGGGCGGACGAAGGCCGCCATGGACTCCGGCGTCTGGGTCCAGGCCTCGGCGACGGCCATCCGGTCCGGGCCGGCCTCGTCGAGCACCCGGTGCCAGGCGCGGTAGACGTCGTGGACCTCGGGCTGGTCCCACATCGGCTCGTCCTTGAGCTCGCGGGAGACCATCGAGTGATCGGTGTTGACCTGCCCGGAGCTCGCCCTACCGCCCTCGGCGACGACCTGGTCGCGCAGGCCGGCCTCCTTGAAGAGACCGTGTGCGACGTCCACGCGGAAGCCGTCGACGCCGCGGTCGAGCCAGAAGCGCAGCACGTCCTCGAACATCGCAGGGACCTCGGGGTTGCGCCAGTCGAGGTCGGGCTGGGTGGAGTCGAAGAGGTGGAGGTACCACTGGCCGTCCTCGACCTGGGTCCAGGCGGGGCCGCCGAAGACGGAGCTCCAGTTGTTGGGCGGCGTGCCGTCCGGCTGGTCCTCGGGGGAGTCGCGGAAGAGGTAGCGGGCGCGCTCGGGGCTGCCCGGGCCGGCGGCCAGTGCCGCCCGGAACCACTCGTGCTCGTCGGAGGTGTGGTTGGGCACGAGGTCGACCACGACCCGCAGGCCGAGCTCGTGGGCGCGCGCGATCAGCGCGTCGGCGTCGGAGAGCTGGCCGAACAGCGGGTCGACGTCGCGGTAGTCGGCGACGTCGTAGCCGTGGTCGTGCTGCGGGGAGGTGTAGAACGGCGTGATCCAGAGGGCGTCCACGCCCAGCTCGGCCAGGTGCGGCAGGCGCGAGGTGATGCCGGGCAGGTCGCCGACGCCGTCGCCGTCGCTGTCGGCGAAGCTGCGCACGTAGACCTGGTAGACGACGGCGTGACGCCACCAGTCGTCGCGTCCGGCGTGGATTGGATCGTTCAAAGCGGCCATGCGCACCATCCTCCAAGGAGTCCGCGGGCTCGGTCAAAATCGGCGGCTCAGGCAGCGTAGTGCTGGAGCACGCGCAGGGCCCGCAGCGTGCCCCACCGCGACGGCCCGGGAGGATCGGGAGGAACGTGGGTCCGTCCCGGCCACGTGAGCGCCGTCCAGCGGCCGTCCGGACGCCTTCGGGCGAGCAGCGCCTCGAGAGCGGGGGCCGTCCGAGGGTCGGCGGAGACGCCGGCCGCGGCGAGGCACTCGAGCCCCCGGAGGATGTCGAAGTGCCAGCGCGGCGGGTGGTGCGGCACGAGGAAGTCGGCGTGGATGACCTCGCCCGTGCGCTCGCTGCGGAACAGCTCGTGGCGCAGCACGAACTCCACGGCGGCGTCCCTCGCCGCGCCGACGTCCGCCCTGCGGTGTCGGTGGCCGGCGGCGAGGTAGCTCGTGAACCCCTCCAGCACCGAGACGGTCGTGTGCAGCGACGAGTGCGCCACGGGGCGTTCGGGCGGGCGGTGCCGGCAGTTGAACCCGCCGTCGGCGACCCGCCGGGCGAGCAGGACGTCGACGAGTCCCGAGAGCTCGGCCTCGGTGGCTCCGAAGTGGCTCGCGTAGTGCAGGCCCATCCCGTTGATGCACGCGTCGCTCACGGCGGCCCGGTGGCTGGGGTCGAGCCCGCCGTCAGGACCCCTCTCCTCCGCCAGGACCCGGCTCACGGACGCGACGGCGTCCGGATGGTCGGCGCACAGTCCCAGGTCGCACAGCTCGAGGAGCGTGTAGTGGGTGCTGGTCCACTTGGGTTGGTAGAACCCCCGGCCCCAGTGCCCGTCGGGGCGGCGGGCGGCGAGCAGCGCCGCTCCGACGCCCTCGGTGGCGATGCGGTCGCGAAGGCTCGCGTCGTCGTGGTGGAGGAGGTCCCGGGTGGCCTGGTGGGCCACCGCCACGTCGCCGTCGAGGAGCCAGGCGACCACGTCGCGCGGCGCGCTCACCCGGGCGTTCTCCCCCCGAACATCGCCGGGTCGACCGCGATCCAGGTGTGCTCGGCGCTCGCCACCACCCGGCCGTCGGCGTCGTAGAGGGTCGCGGCGGTGAAGGTCTTGCGACCGTCCTGCCCCCGTCCCTCGCCGACCACCACGTGCGCCTCGCCGATCACCGGCAGCGCGTCGACCCGCGCGGTCATCCGCCCGAGCACCATCAGCCGCTCGCTGAGGTCGCCGGCCCAGCCGCCGATGCAGTCGAGCGCCGCCCACGTCGCCGCGACGGATGCCCGCGGCACCTCGTCGGCGTACGTGTGCCAGTCCTCGTGGAGGCTCGGGTGCGGCGTCCAGGTCGCGGCGGTCAGGTTGCCGTCGGGGCCTGCGCCGACCCGGCCGGGGAAGATCCGCAGGCCGTCACCCTCCTCGCGGTCGGTGCCGCACACGAAGCAGGTGGGGAAGGGGTGGAAGGCCAGTCCGGGGTACGCCGACTCGGCGGCCGCGGCGACGTCCGGCCCGACCGGCGCCACCTCGGTGAGCGCCCGGTCCACCCGGTGCGCCGTGGCGACCGGGGCGCCGTCGACGGACGCCGTGGCGACCGCACCCTCGACCTCGACGTGCAAGGGGGTGTCGAGGGGAGGCGGCCGCCGCAGGGACACCTCGATCGCCGGCCAGTGACCGGCGTGGTCATCGGGTGCGTCGGTGTCGTCCAGCGCGGCCAGGGCGCCGGCGGTCCAGCCGCCGTTGCCGGAGTCGGGCGGGCCGCAGAAGCGTCGCGGCACGATCAGTTCGCTCACCGGCCTCACTGTGCCACGACCGGGTGGGGCGGGGGAGTTGCCGGATGGGACACAATGACCTGCGTGAGTGACCTGATCGACACCACCGAGATGTACCTCCGCACGATCTACGAGCTCGTGGAGGAGGACATCGTGCCGCTGCGCGCGCGCATCGCCGAGCGGCTGCACCAGTCCGGGCCGACCGTGTCGCAGACGGTGGCGCGGATGGAGCGCGACGGCCTGCTCACCGTGCAGGGCGACCGCCACCTCGAGCTCACCGAGGAGGGCCAGCTCCTCGCCACCCGCGTGATGCGCAAGCACCGCCTCGCCGAGCGCCTGCTCACCGACGTCATCGGACTCGACTGGGAGCTCGTGCACGCCGAGGCGTGCCGCTGGGAGCACGTGATGTCGGAGACCGTCGAGCGCCGCCTGCTCGAGCTGCTCGACCACCCCACAGAGTCGCCCTACGGCAACCCGATCCCCGGCCTCGACGAGCTCGGCGACGTCGGCGGCGAGCACTTCATGGACAACGTCGAGCCGCTCTCCGCCGCCGCGCTCCCCGAGGACCAGATGGTCCACGTCAAGCGGATCTCCGAGGAGATGCAGAAGGACGAGGAGCTGATGGGGCTGCTGCGCCGCGTCGGCGCCCTGCCCGGCAAGACCGTCACCATCGCCCGCACCGAGGAGGGCATCCTCATCGGGTCCGGCGGCGAGACCGCCGAGCTGGTGGTCGAGGCGGCCGAGCACATCTTCGTGCGCCGCTAGGCAGCGCGGGCGGCGAGCTCGGTCAGGAACTCGCTGCACCCCACGTCGAGCTTGTACGTCGCCAGCGCGTCGCCGCGGGTCAGCCCGCGGTTGACGATCACGATCGGCGTACCCCCCGCCGCCGCACGCTTCACGAACCGCAGGCCGCTCATCACCGTCAGGGACGAGCCCGCGACCAGGAGCGCCCCGTCGGTGCCGAGCGCCTCGACGGCGGCGTAGCAGCGGGCCACCCGGTCGGCGGGGACGTTCTCGCCGAAGAACACCACGTGCGGCTTCAGCGGGCCGCCGCACGGGCACGCCGGGACCACGAAGTCATCGGTGTCGTCGAGGTCGACGTCGCCGTCGGGGCGCGACTCCACCCAGCCGTGCCGCTCGAGCCAGCCGGGGTTGAGCTCGTCGAGGCGCTGCTCCATCTCCGCGCGCGAGGACGTCTCGCGGCAGTCGAGGCACACGACGTCGGCGACGCGGCCGTGCAGCGCCACCACCTGCCGGGTCCCGGCCGCCTCGTGCAGGCCGTCGACGTTCTGGGTGATGAGCAGCGAGGGGTCGAGCGCGGCCACTGCGCGGTGGCCGTCGTTGGGCAGCGCGCGTCCCATCCGCTGCCAGCCGAGGTGGCTGCGCGCCCAGTAGCGCTGCCGCGCCTCGGGGGCGGCGACGAACTCCTGGTAGGTCATCGGAGCCCGCGCGGTCGAGCCGGGGCCGCGGTAGTCCGGGATGCCGGAGTCGGTGGACAGCCCCGCCCCGGTGAGCACGACCAGCGGTCGGGATGCGAGCAGGTCGAGCGCCGACCGCTCGGTGGCGACCAGGCTCACGCGCCGTACCTCACCCGGGCCCGGGCGCGGGCCTTCTCGGCCTCGGCCTCGCGGTTCTTCGGCGGCGCGGTGGTCACCAGGTCGTCGAGCAGGTGCTCGGTGATGTGCGCGATCTCCTTCACCGCGGCGTAGAACGCCTCCTCGTTGGCCTGCGACGGCTTCGTCGTGCCGGCCACCTTGCGGACGTACTGCAGCGCGGCGGCCGTGACCTCGTCGCGCGTGGCGGGCGGCTCGAAGTTGTTGAGCGGGCGGATGTTGCGGCACATAGGTCGAGCGTACGTCCGACGGTGCGCAGGTTTCGAGGCTCGCTGCGCTCGCACCTCAACCAGCGAGGGAGAAGAAGCTGACGTCCTCGCCCGTCACCAGCACCACCTGGCCCGACGCCAGCGGCACGAGCCGTACGTCGGCCACGTCGCTGCCGTGCTCGACCTCGACCATCCGGTTGCTCATCGTCCCGCCGTCGAGCGACAGCACCGAGACCCAGCCGGTGGTGCCGGTCCAGCCCTGCGAGACGACGGTCAGCGCGATGCGCTGCTCGGGCAGCCAGGTGAACTGGCGCGGGTCGAGCCCGGCTCCGGCCTGGCTCTGCTCCGGGTAGCGCACCACGTCGAGCTGACGTGGTGCGGTCAGGTCGGTGACGTCGAAGAGCGCCGCCTGCGCGCCGCGGGTCACGCCGTCGAGGGAGGCGTCCTGGCCGACCCCGATCAGCCGCTGCTCGCCGAGCGGGTGGAGGTACTCGCTGAAGCCGGGGATCTTCAGCTCGCCAAGCAACAGCGGTGCGGCCGGGTCGCTGAGGTCGATGGCGTAGAGCGGGTCGGTCTGGCGGAAGGTCACCACGATCGCGAGGTCGTCGAACCACCGCACCGACTTGATCTCCTCGTTCACACCGAGCTGGTCGACGCGGCCCTCCTCGATGAGGTCGGAGCCGTCCTCGCGCAGGGTGAGCACGGAGTTGAAGTTGCCGGTCTCGCTGCTCGCACCGACCGCGACCCGCAGCGAGCCGCCGACGGCGTCCATCGACCAGCGGTCCGCGATGGTCCCCTCGACCTCGCCCGAGGCGACGTACGTCGTGTCCGCGCCGTCGAGCGCGAAGGCGTAGAGCGGCGTCGTGCCGCCGGCGCTCGGCCCGGGGCGGCAGTTCATGCAGTCGCCCCAGCCCCACGCCGGCGCGCCGCCGGCGAGGTAGAAGCGGTCGGTGGAGAAGTACGACGTGTCGGACTCGGTGGCGACCGCCGTCGACGTGCGGTCGGTCGGCGAGGCGGGGTCGAGGGCGACGACGGTCGTGGTGCCGAGCGGCACCTCGTCGTCCTCGGGGACCGCGACGTCCTCGCAGGCCACGACCGGCTCGCCGTCGACGGTCGGCAGCCAGTCGGCGAGCGTGGTCTCGCGGACCAGGGACCGGTTGCGCAGCCGCGCGCGGATCTGGCCGAAGGTGCCGTCGGGGGAGGAGAAGTCGAGCTCGGGCAGGCCGTTGACCAGCACGACGCGCACGACGTCGCCGTGCAGCCGGGCCGCCGACACCCGACCGCGGACCGTGGTGGCGTCGACCACCGACGGGGAGGTGGGGTCGGAGAGGTCCACCGTGGTGATCGTGGTCTCCAGGCCGTCGGGCGAGGCGCCCAGCACGACGGCGCGGCCGCCGACCAGCAGGAGCTCGCCCCCGGGACCTCCGGGCCAGTCCGTGCCGCGGGCGTCGTCCAGCGCGGTGGTGGACAGCAGTGTCGGCTCGTCGCCGGAGACGTCGTAGGCGAGCAGCTCGCCCTCGCGCAGGCGCAGCAGCAGGGACCCGGCGACCTTGACGACGTCGGACTCGTCGACGCCGACCTCCTGGACGTTGGTGCCCGACTCGTTGCTCGTGCTGCGCGACGTGCTCACCCCGGCCGCCCGCTCGATGCCCGACGTCGGGCTGCTCGAGCCCGCGTCGGACCCGCCGAGGGAGTCGAAGGCGATGATGCCGGACCCCCAGCCGTAGGGGCCGACCTGGTCGAGCGCGCGCTCGACGTAGGAGTCGAGCAGCTCCTCGCAGCTGCCGACCGCGGTCAGGTCGGCGTTGGCGAGCGCGATCGGCGGGGCGGTGGTGGGCGCGGGGGCGTCACCGACGACGTAGCCCACGCCGGCCGCGACGCCGAGGCAGGTGACGGCGGCGATGCTGGTGGTGATCCGGCGCAGGCTCATGGTCGTGGGACGGCCCCACCGGGGCCGCGGTTCCGCGTGGCACGATGGCGCGATGAGCGACCGCCACCTGGACCGGCCCTTCGACATCGTGCTCTTCGGGGCCACCGGCTTCACCGGCGGGCTCACCGCCGACTACCTCGCCGCTCACGCCCCGGCCGGGCTGCGCTGGGCGATCGCCGGGCGCAACGCCGACAAGCTCGAGGCCGTGCGCCAGCGGCTCAGCGGACCGGCGGCGGCAGACGTGCAGGTGCTGGTCGCCGACTCGACCGACCCCGCGGCGCTGGCCGACGTCGCCCGCCAGGCGCGGGTCGTCGCGACCACGATCGGCCCCTACCTCCAGCACGGCGGTCCGCTCGTCGCCGCGTGCGCCGAGGCCGGCACCGACTACCTCGACCTCACCGGCGAGCCGGAGTTCGTCGACCAGTCCTTCCTCGCCCACCACCAGACGGCGGTGCGCACCGGCGCCCGGCTGGTGCACGCGTGCGGCTTCGACTCGATCCCGCACGACCTCGGGGCCTTCTACACCGTCACGCAGCTGCCGTCCGACCAGCCGATCACGCTGCGCGGCGTGGTCCGCTCGGCCGGCACCTTCTCCGGTGGCACCTTCCACTCCGCCCTCGACCAGTTCGCGCGGGCCGCCCAGATGAAGAAGACGTACGCCGCCCGCCGCCGCGCCGAGGTGCGTCCGGAGGGCCGGTCGTCGCGCTCGGTCAGCGGCAAGCCGCACCGCGACCCGGTGCTCGGCTACTGGCTGCTCCCGCTGCCGACCATCGACCCGATCGTCGTCGCTCGCAGCGGTGCCGCGCTGCCGGCGTACGGCCCGAAGTTCCGCTACTCCCACTGGGCCGGTACCAAGACGCTGCGCTACGCCGCCGGCGGTGCGGCCGGACTCGGGCTGCTCACCGTGGCCCCGCAGCTCAAGCCGGTGCGTGAGTTCCTCAAGGGCAAGGTGCCGCAGGGCTCCGGACCCGACGCGTCGAAGCGCGAGAAGTCGTGGTTCACCGTCGACTTCGTCGGTGAGGCCGGTGGGCAGACGGTCCGCACCCGCGTCTCCGGCGGCGACCCGGGCTACACCGAGACCGCCAAGATGCTCTCCGAGGCCGCGCTGTGCCTCGCCCTCGACGACAACCCCGAGACCTCCGGCCAGGTCACGCCGGCCCAGGCGATGGGCGACGCGCTGCTCGCGCGGCTGCAGGCGGCCGGGATCCGGTTCGAGACCGTCTGAGGCGCGCCGCGACGGGTCCGCTCACGCGGCATACGTCGCGACCGGTGCCCCCTCCACGTCCACGTCGACGCAGAACACGGCACCGGCGGCAGGGTCCTCGGAGTCGTCGAGGCCCTGCCGGGACGTCGTGACGTAGAGGTGGGTGTCGCCCGGGCCGCCGAAGGCACAGGACGACACCTGGGCCGCGCCCACCTCGACCACCGCCGTGAGGTGGCCGTCGAGGGAGTAGCGGTGCACGGCTGAGCCACCCCACATCGCGACCCAGAGACCCTCGTGCGCGTCCAGCGCCATCCCGTCCGGGTGCCCCCCGGACACGCGCGCCACCGGGCGTCGATGCGCCAGCCTGCCGGTGTCGCCGTCGTGCTCGAGCACGTCGACCGTGCCCCGCGGCGTGTCCACGTGGAAGGCCCGTGTCCCGTCCTCGGACCAGGCGAGCCCGTTGGGGATCGTCAGGTCCGTCATGGCGGGGGAGACCGTGCGATCCGGGTCCAGCCGCCAGAGGGTTCCCTGACCGGGGAGGGCGTCCAGGCTCATCGACCCGCAGTAGAACCTGCCCTGCCGGTCGCACCCGCCGTCGTTCATGCGTCGACCCGGACCGAAGAGCGAGGGCGAGGTCCACTCCACCGCGCCCGCGCGGTCGAGCAGGACGAACCGGTCATCGACCGCGACCACGACGCCCCCGGTGCTGCGCGGGCGCCACGCGCCCACGACGGCACCCACGTCGAGGCGTGAGACCACGCGGTCGCCGTCGAGGGTGAGGAGGTCGCCCTCGAAGACGTCGACCAGGCGGAGCCGGGACGCGCCGGGGTCCCAGCAGATGCCCTCCCCGTGGTGGGTGACGACATCGGTCAGCTGCTGGGCTCGCATGGCGCGATGGTAGGCGGTCACAGCCAAAAATGGAATCGTTTGCACCCCACTTGGAGCGTGCTGCCGATTCAGTTGACGGTGACCTCTTGACGCAATGTGTGACGCCGGTCATAGTGTCGGGACAGCAGCGGTGGAATCGATTCCACCATCGGTTCGATCATGAGGAGCACCAGACATGCGCCACTCCACCACTCGACGGAAGGCCGCCGTCGGTGCCGCCCTGGCACTCGTGGCCGGCACGACAGCCGCCTGCGGCGGCGACTCCGAGGCCAGCCAGGCCTCGCTCGGCAAGGACGACGTCCTCACCATCACCACGTTCAGCGACTTCGGCTACGACGCGCTGATCGAGGAGTGGAACGCCGACCCCGACCGGCCCTTCACGGTCGAGATGACCAAGATCGCCGACTGGGACCCGTGGAAGCAGACGCTCACCCAGAAGCTGCAGGCCGGTGACGGCCTCACCGACATCGTCGCCGTCGAGGGCGACGCGATGCCGCAGTTCCTCTCCGAGGGCGCCTCCGACCAGTTCGCCGACATCTCGGACTCCTCGCTCGACGACCGCTGGGTCGAGTACGCGTACCAGGCCGGGCAGACCGCGGACGGCAAGCAGGTCGGCTATCCGACCGACGCCGGCCCGGAGGCCTTCTGCTACCGCGCCGACCTGTTCGAGAAGGCGGGCCTGCCCTCGGACCGCGAGGAGGTCGAGGCGATCTTCGAGACCTGGAACTCCTACTTCGCCGCCGGCGAGGAGCTCACGGCAGCGCTGCCCGACACCAAGTGGTACGACTCCAGCGGCTCGATCGCCCAGGCGATGCTGAACCAGGCGGAGTTCCCGTTCCAGACGGCCGACAACACGATCGACGTGGAGAACGCCGAGCTCGAGCTGGTCTGGGACACCGTCACCGGCTACTCCACGACGCTCTCGCCGCGGGTCGTGCAGTGGAAGGAGGACTGGACCGCCAACTTCACCAACGACGGCTTCGCCACCATGCCGTGCCCGGGCTGGATGTTCTCCAACATCAAGTCCAACGCGCCCGAGGTGAAGGGTTGGGACATCGCCAACGCGTTCCCGGGCGGTGGCGGCAACTGGGGAGGCTCCTACCTCGCCGTGCCCGCCATGTCGGAGCACCAGGAGGAGGCCCAGGAGTTCGCGAGCTGGCTCACCGACGCCGACCAGGAGCTCGCCGCCTTCGAGGCCGCCGGCAACTACCCCGCCAACGTCGAGGCGCAGGAGAGCCTGGCCGCCGAGAACGCCACCGACCCCTACTTCAACGACGCCCCGACCGCGGTGATCCTCGCCGACCGCGCCGCTGCGGTGGAGCCGGGCCGTCCCTACAAGGGCGACATGTACTCCGACATCCTCGGCCTCTTCCAGACCGCCGTCCAGCGCGTCGACGAGGGCGCGTCGCCGGACGAGTCCTGGGAGACCTTCACCCAGGCCGTCGACGGCCTGTCCTGACGATGTCCGTGACCCGCACCGACGCCCCCGCCGGGGAGGTCCTCGCGACCTCCCCGGCGACGGGCTCGCCGGTCCCACCTCCCGGGCTGACGTGGCGGCAGAAGCTCTCCCACTGGGACTTCCGCTTCTCGCCCTACCTCTACGTCATCCCGTTCTTCCTGCTCTTCCTCGTCATCGGCGTCTACCCGATGGTCTACTCGGGCTACCTCTCGTTCTTCTCCTGGCCCCGCTACGGGCTCACCCACGGTGAGGGCGTCGGGTTCGCCAACTACGGCCACGTGCTCACCGACCCGGTGTTCCACAAGGCCTTCTGGAACACGATCGGCATCTTCGTGCTCTCGGCGGTGCCGCAGGTGGTCATCGCCACGGTCGTCGCCGCCATGCTCGACGCCCCGCTGCGCGGACGCACCTGGTGGCGGATGAGCGTGCTGCTCCCGTTCGTCGTCGCGCCGGCCGCGGCTGCCCTCATCTTCGGGAGCATCTTCGCCGACAAGACCGGCCTGGCCAACGAGGTCCTGCGCGCCGTCGGACTGTCCGGCGTGGCCTGGCACACCGACCGCTTCGCCAGCTGGACGGCCATCGCGACGATGGTCAACTACCGCTGGACCGGCTACAACACGCTGATCATCCTGGCTGCGCTCCAGGCGATCCCGCGCCAGCTCTACGAGGCAGCCGCGATCGACGGGGCCGGCAAGGTGCAGCAGTTCTTCCACGTCACCCTGCCGTCGATCCGGCCGACGATGCTCTTCGTCATCATCACCGCCACGATCGGCGGGATGCAGATCTTCACCGAGCCGCGTCTCTTCGACACCAACCTGCAGTTCCAGGGCGGGGCGGACTACCAGTACCAGACGCTGACGATGTACGTCTTCAACACCTCCAACAGCGGCACCGATCCCTACCCCCGCGCGGCCGCGGCGACCTGGATCATCGTCCTCATCATCATCGGCATCGCGCTGCTCAACTACGCCATCACGCGTCAGGTCCAGAGGAGGGGGGAGCGGTGAACCGACGTCCCGGGTTCCTCGTCTACGGCCTGCTGTCCGCCTTCGTGCTGGGCTCGACGTTCCCGCTCTACTGGTCCTTCGTCATCGGCTCGGTGACCAAGGAACGTGCCATCCAGAGCCCGTTGCCGCTCTACCCCGGCGGCTACTTCCTCGACAACGCCCGCCGCGTCTTCGACCAGATCGACTTCTGGTCGGCGCTCGCGAACTCGGTGCTGATCTCGGGGATCTCGGCGGCCTCTGTCGTGTTCTTCTCCACGCTCGCGGGCTACTCCTTCGCCAAGCTGCGCTTCCGCGGGAGCAACGTGGCCATGGCATTCGTCGTCGCCACGATGGCGGTGCCGACGCAGCTGGCCTTCGTGCCCCTGCTCAAGACGTTCAGCAACCTCGAGCTCACGGGGACCCGCACCGCGGTGGTCCTGCCCTTCCTGGTCACCGCGTTCGGGGTCTTCTTCATGCGTCAGTACCTCCTCGACGCGATCCCCGACGAGCTGATCGAGGCCGCCCGCGTCGACGGCTGCTCGCAGCTGCGCACGTTCTGGACGGTCGCGGTGCCTGCTGCGCGACCGGCCATGGCGATCCTCGCCCTGTTCACCTTCATGCAGACCTGGACCGAGTTCATGTGGCCGCTGCTGATCCTGCAGGGGTCCGACGTCCAGACCCTCCAGACCGCGCTCGACCAGCTCAAGATCGCACCAGCGGGCGGCATCGCCGACATCGCGCTGCTGCAGGCCGGCACCCTGCTCGCGACGATCCCGCTGCTACTTCTGTTCATCGCGACCGCCCGCCAGCTCGTGGCCGGCATCATGCAAGGAGCCGTCAAGGGATGACGACCATCCGAACCTTTCCGTCCGACTTCCTCTGGGGGGCCGCCGCGGCGAGCTACCAGATCGAGGGTGCGGTGGCGGCCGACGGGCGTACGCCGTCCATCTGGGACACCTTCTCGCGGGTGCCCGGCGCGATCCTCGGAGGCGACACCGGCGACGTCGCGTGCGAGCACTACGACCGGATGCCGCAGGACGTCGCGATGATGAAGGAGCTCCAGCTCGCGTCGTACCGCTTCTCCGTCGCGTGGCCGCGCGTGTGCCCCGACGGCGGTCCGGTGAACCCCGCCGGGCTGGACTTCTACAGCAGGCTCACCGACGAGCTGCTCGAGGCCGGGATCACGCCCTGGCTGACGCTCTACCACTGGGACCTCCCGCAGGCGCTGGAGGACGAGGGCGGCTGGACCAACCGCGACACCGCGCACCGGTTCCTCGACTACGCGATGGCCGTGCACGACGTGCTCGGCGACCGCGTCGACAGCTGGACGACCCACAACGAGCCCTGGTGCTCGGCGTTCATGGGCTACACCAGTGGTGGCCACGCACCCGGACGCAGCGAGGGCGTCGCCGGTGTCGTCGCCGCGCACCACCTGCTCCTCGGTCACGGGCTCTTCGTCGACGAGTTCCGCCGTCGCGGTGGCACCCCCGAGAACGGGAAGGCCGTGGGCATCACCCTGAACCCGACGGTGGCCGACCCCTTCGACCCGACCCGCGAGGACGACGTCGAGGCGGCACGGCGGCTCGACGGCTTCCACAACCGGGTCTTCCTCGACCCGCTCTTCCTCGGGAAGTACGCCGACGACCTGTCGCGCGACACCGCCGGCATGCTCTTCGAGGGCAGGCGCTGGGAGGACTTCGTCCTCGATGGCGACCTCGAGCTGATCAGCGCGCCGACCGACTTCCTCGGCGTGAACTTCTACCACCCCGACCTCCCCGCGGCACTGCCGTACGACGCCGAGCCGGACGAGCTCCTCGGCAGCCGGATCGAGCACTCGACGCGCCCGCGCGAGTCGCCGTACCCCGGAGGTGGCTTCGTGTTCCCGCGGACGGGACGGCCGACCACCGACCGCGACTGGGAGATCGACCCGGAGGCACTGACGCGCCTGCTCGTCCGGCTGAGGGACGCCTACGGCGCGCCGCCGATCTACATCACCGAGAACGGCGCGATGGCCGACGACGTGGTGGAGGACGGCGCGATCCACGACACCGGCCGGCTGGAGTTCATCGAGCAGCACCTGCACGCGGTGCGGGACGCGATGGACGCCGGCGTCGACGTGCGCGGCTACTTCGTGTGGTCGCTGATGGACAACTTCGAGTGGAGCTACGGCTACGCCCACCGCTTCGGCATCGTCCGCGTCGACTACGACACCCAGGTGCGCACGCCCAAGGACAGCGCGCGGTGGTTCGCGGAGGTGGCCGCGGCGAACGGCCTGCCAGTAGCGTGACCCAGGTGGTGGTGAACGGGCACGCGTCCACGCTGGACGAGGTGGCCAGGCTGGCGGGGGTCAGCAAGGCGACGGCGTCGCGTGCGCTCAACGGCAGGTCCAAGGTCAGCGCGAAGGCGCAGGCCGCGGTCGTCGACGCCGCGCGCGAGCTCGGCTACACGCCGAACGGTTCCGCCCGCTCCCTCGTCATGCAGCGGACCGGCTCGGTCGCGGTGATCCTGCCCGAGTCGGACGAGCGCGTCTTCTCCGACCCCTTCTTCGCGCGGATGCTGCACGCCGTGGCCCGTTCGCTGCGCGAGCGCGACCTGCAGCTCGTCCTCCTGCTCGCCCAGCCGGGTGACGAGGACCGCATGCTGCTCTACCTGCGCGGGCGCTACGTCGACGGCGCCATCGTCGCCTCCCACCACCGCGACGACCGCCTCGCCGAGCACCTCTCCGACCTCGGGCTGCCGTGCGTGTTCATCGGCGCACCGTGGATCGGCGCCGAGCGGGTCCCCGTCGTCGACAGCGACAACGCCGGTGCCGCGGCCCAGGCCGTACGTGTCCTCGTCGACGGCGGCCGGCGCAGGATCGCCACGATCGCCGGACCGCGCGACATGCGCGCCGGTCACGACCGGCTCGCGGGCTGGCGCCAGGAGCTGGAGGCGGCTGGGCTGGACAGCAGCCGGGTCGCCCACGGCGACTTCACCGAGCACAGCGGGACCACGGCCTGCGCCGAGCTGCTCGACGCCGACGGCGGCGGCGACATCGACGGTATCTTCGCCGCCTCCGACCTGATGGCGCTCGGCGCGATGCGCGAGCTCGGGGCCCGTGGCGTCCGGGTCCCGGACGACATCGCGATCGTCGGCTACGACGACCTCGGCGTCGCCGAGCGCACCCAGCCGCCCCTGACCACGCTGCGCAACCCGATCGACCAGATGGTCACCGAGGCCGTCCGGCTCCTCGTCGAGGCGATCGACCAGGGCGGACGTGGCGCCCCGCGGCGCGTCGTCTTCGTGCCGGAGCTGGTGCGTCGTGACACCGTCTGAGCTCGGCGCCGCGACGGGCGTCGCGGTGGTGACCGGCGCGTCGCGCGGGCTCGGCGCGGCCATCGCCGTCCGGCTCGCGACCGCTGGTCGGCCCGTCGCGGTGAACTACCTGCGCGGCCGCGAAGGCGCCGAGGCCGTCGTAGAACAGATCAGGAGCGCCGGCGGCGTCGCCGAGGCGTTCGGGGCCGACGTCGTCGACGAGGACGGGGTCGTCGACCTCTTCGCCCGGGTCTCCACGGCTCTCGGCCCGGTGACCGCGGTCGTCGCCAACGCCACCGGTCCCCAGCCCGAGGTCGGGGTGGACGACCTGTCCTGGCGTGCCCACCTCGACCAGCTGGAGTTCTTCGTCAAGAGCCCCACCCTGCTCGTGCAGGCCGCGCTGCCGTCCATGCGCTCGGCCGGCGGCGGGCGGGTGGTCCTGATCGGCTCCGACATGGCGGACCGGGCCACGCCCGGAATGTCGGCGTACGTCGCGGCGAAGAACGCGCAGGTCGGGCTGACCCGGGTGTGGGCGAAGGAGCTGGGGCCCGACGGCATCACCGTCAACCTCGTCCAGCCCGGGTGGATCCCGGTCGAGCGCCACGCCGGCATCAGCACGGACTCGTACGTCGCCGACGTGCCGCTGCGGCGGATGGGCAGGCCCGACGACATCGCCGCGACGGTGGCCCACCTGGCCTCAGACGCGGGCGGCTTCATCACCGGGCAGCGCATCTCGGTGAACGGCGGCCACACGATCTAGCTCGGACCGCCGGTCGACCGACGGCCGACCGGCGGCTGCTGGTGCCCCAGGCAAGAGTCGAACTTGCGACCTTTCGCTTAGGAGGCGGCTGCTCTATCCACTGAGCTACTGGGGCGTCGCCACGGTTCCCGGAGGTTCTGCGGCGGGCAGCATCCTGCCACGACGGCGTACGACGTCGCCCACCCGAGGCGCGTCAGTGCGACGGCAGCGACCCGCTGAGCCGCTCGTGGCGCTCGGCGCTGGAGGGGTTGAGCCCGATGATCTCCACGGTCTTGCCCTTGCGGGCGTACTTGGTGGTGATGGCGTCGAGCGAGGCGACGGTCGAGGCGTCCCAGACGTGGGAGTCGGTGAGGTCGATGACGACGGCGTCGGGGTCCTCGGCGTAGTCGAACTGCGTGTAGAGGTCGTTGCTGGAGGCGAAGAACAGCTGGCCGGTGACGCGGTAGACCGCGGTCGGGACGCCATTGCGGTCCTCGACGACCTCGCGCTGGACCTCGGTGAGGTGGGCAACGCGGCGGGCGAAGAGGGTCATCGCGACCAGGACGCCGACCACGACGCCGATGGCGAGGTTGTGCGTCGCGACGGTGACCGCGACGGTCGCGACCATCACGGTCGTCTCCGACTTCGGCATCCGTCGGAGGGTGGCCGGCTGGACGGAGTGCCAGTCGAACGTGCCGACCGAGACCAGGATCATCACGGCGACCAGCGCGGCCATCGGGATGATCGCGACGACGTCGCCGAGGCCGACGACGAGGATCAGCAGGAAGACGCCGGCCAGGAAGGTCGAGATCCGGGTGCGGGCGCGGGAGACGTTCACGTTGATGAGGGTCTGGCCGATCATCGCGCAGCCACCCATGCCGCCGAAGAAGCCGGTGATGACGTTGGCAGCACCCTGGCCCCACGACTCGCGGGTCTTGCTGGAGCGGGTGTCGGTGATGTCGTCGACGAGCTTGGCGGTGAGCAGCGACTCGAGCAGGCCGACGACCGCCACCGCCATCGCGTAGGGGGCGATGATCTGCAGGGTCTCGAGGGTCCACGGGACGTCGGGGAAGAACAGCTCGGGCAGGCTGTCGGGCAGCTCGCCCTCGTCGCCGACGTCGGGCACCGACAGCGAGGCCAGCACGGTGAAGCCGGTGAGGGCGACGATCGCGACGAGCGGTGCGGGTACGACGGTCGTGACGCGCGGCAGCGCGACCATGATCGCCAGGCCTACGGCGACCATCGGGTAGACCAGCCACGGCACGTCGACCAGGTAGGGGACCTGCGCCAGGAAGATGAGGATGGCGAGGGCGTTGACGAACCCGACCATCACCGAGCGGGGGATGAAGCGCATCAGCTTGCCGAAGCCGCCGAGCCCGAGGGCGATCTGGATGAGGCCGCCGAGCAGCACGGTGGCGACGAGGTAGTCGTAGCCGTGGTCGCGCATCACCGGGGCGATGACCAGCGCGATCGCTCCGGTCGCCGCCGAGATCATCGCCGGGCGCCCGCCGAGGAAGGCGATGGAGACGGCCATCGTGAATGAGGCGAACAGGCCGATGCGCGGGTCGACGCCGGCGATGATCGAGAACGAGATCGCCTCGGGGATCAGCGCGAGCGCGACGACGAGACCGGCGAGCACCTCGGTGCGCAGCAGCTTCGGCGAGCGCAGTGCAGCGCGCACGCTGGGTTCGTCGGTGGCGGGAGGGGCCATAGGCTCGGTGGCAGCAGACACGAGGGGAAAACCTACCCTTACGTGAGGGTAGGGTTGGAATCCTCGAGCGACAGGAGATCCGGGATGGCCCAGGGGGCAGGGGAGACGACGGGCTCCGTCATGCACATCGGCGAGGTCGCCGCCCGCACCGAGCTGTCCCTCCGCAGCCTGCGCCACTGGGAGGAGGTCGGCCTGCTCCAGCCGTCGGGCCGCACCGACGGCGGCTTCCGTCTCTACACCGAGTCCGACGTCGACAAGATCCTCGTCATCCGGCGCATGAAGCCGCTCGGCTTCAGCCTCGACGAGATGAAGGCCGTGATGTCCGACCTCGAGGTCCTCGGCGACCCGGAGGCCGGGGAGGGCGAGCGGGTCGCTGCCCAGCAGCGGATCGCCGACGTGCGTACGGACGCAACCGAGCGTCGCTCACGCCTGGTCCGCCAGCTCGAGATGGCCGACGAGTTCATCGGCCTCCTCGGCGCGCGCCACGGCTGACGCCGCTCGCGAGCGCAGGAAATCTTGCTGATGTGAAGTAGGTTCGGACGCGGTCAGTCCATCTTCTCGAGCCGCAAGGGGAGCCCCGTGTCGGATGAGTCACGTCCGGAGGCCCCTGCCGGCGCGCCCAAGCGCAAGGGCAAGGTCGCGCGCAAGCACACCGTCGGACGCGTGATCCTCGTCAGTGCGCTGGTCCTGGCGCTCATCACCGGGCTGGGCACGATCTACTTCGTGCGCCACCTCAACGGCAACATCACGGGTGTCTCCCTCGCCGAGATCGGCGGGGAGGCTCCGCCCAAGCTGTACAAGGGGAACGGACAACCGCTCAACATCCTGGTCATGGGCTCCGACACCCGCGAGGGCGCGGGCAACGCGATCGACGGCGAGGGCGGTGGTGGGTCCGACACCACCATCCTCGTGCACCTCTCCGCGGACCGCCAGCGCGCCTACGCCATCTCCATCCCGCGCGACTCGATCGTCGACCGCCCCGAAGTGGGTTGCGACGCTCCGGCCGAGAGCGACGTGATGTGGAACGCCGCCTACTCCGTGGGCGGGCCGGTCTGCACGGTGGCCCAGCTCCAGGAGAACGCCGAGCTCCCGGTCGACCACTTCGTCGTCATCGACTTCAACGGTTTCGGCGACATGGTCGACGCCGTGGACGGCGTGCCGGTCTGCGTGCCCGAGGACATCGTCGACCGCCCCCGCGACATCTTCGTGCCCGCCGGTGACCCGTCGGTGCTGACCGGCGACCAGGCCCTCGACTACGTTCGCGCCCGTTACGTCGGCGAGCTTGCCCAGCAGAACGACCTCTCGCGCATCCGCCGCCAGCAGACCTTCATCGCCGCCCTCGTGCGCGAGGTGAAGTCGGCCGGCACGCTCACCCGCCTCGACAAGGTGGTCAACTTCCTCGACGCCGCCACGAGCTCGCTGACCACCGACACCGAGCTCGACTCGGTGACGCGGATCGGCAAGATCGCGATGCAGCTGCAGAGCGTCGGGCTCGACAAGGTGCAGTTCGTGACGCTGCCGACGGAGTACTACCCCAGCGACTCCGAGTTCAGGGGCAAGCTCGCCTGGACGCCGGAGGCGATGGAGATCTGGAAGCTGGTCAACGAGGACAAGGAGATCCCGGCGCGCCTGCTCTCCGGGAACGCCGTCACCGCCGAGCCGCCCAAGACGTCGGCCGAGGCGACCGAGACGCCGTCACCCTCAGCCACCGGCACCCCCTCGGCGAGCGGCAGCGGGACACCTTCGTCCACCCCGTCGGAGACCCCGACCGAGACCGAGACCGAGACTCCGTCCGAGACGGCCAGCCCGACGGAGACCCCGACGGCCAGCGAGACCGCGACCCCGTCCGCCCCGGCGACCACGGAGCCGGAGCCCGTCCCGGGAGTCTGCGCGTGAGCGACGGCCCCGACAGCACCGACGGCACCGACCGCCCGGCTCCCGAGCAGGAGCCGGAGTGGCAGCGCCGCCGCCGCCTGGCTGCGGTCTTCGGCGACGGCGTACCCGAACAGACCAGCGACGACCGCGACGCCCGCGAGGACACCGCCGGCAAGGGTGACGATTGGTACCGCGCCGAGGTGCCGCCGCACCACGGCTGAGCCCCTGAGCACGACGAACGGCCCGCCCCCAGTGGGGACGGGCCGTTCGGTCGTACGGGCGTGGTGCGGGTCAGACGTTGCCGCCGCGTGCCTTGAGCAGGTCGCGGATCTCCTCCAGCACGGCCACGTCGGCGGGGGTGCCGGTCGCCTCGGCGGGGAAGTAGCGGTCCTTGGCCTTGGTGTAGGGCACGACCACGAAGAAGTAGACGACCGCCGCCAGGATCAGGAAGGCGATGAGCGCGGTGAGGAACGGGCCGACGAGGACGTCGCCGGGGGCGAAGTTGTCGAAGTTCGGCTCGGCGCCGCCCGTGGCCTTGCTGACCGCCGAGAGCAGCATGCCGGTGAAGGCGGTGACCACGGCGGCGAACGCCGTGCCGATGATGACGGCCACGGCGAGCTCGACGAGGTTGCCGCGGAGGATGAAGTTCTTGAAGCCACTCATGTTGTGTTCTCCCTAGTGGGGTGGACCCGAATGCGGCTCACGCTAGCGGGTCCAGGAGACCGTCACGAACTGCGACAGCGCCGCGCTGCTGATGTCGATCGCCTCGGTCGCGGACGTGCCGACCACCACGAGCGCGCCGCCAGCGCCGCCGGCGGGTCCGTCGGGTACGCCGCGAGGCGTGGCGAGGACGGTCACCTCGCGGGCCACGATGCTCGACGCACCGGTGCCGGGGTCGGTGGCCACCAGGTCCACCTCGTCGCCCGGTTGCAGCAGCGTCGCCATCCCGGCGTCGGGCAGCCGCACCGGCAGGATCGTCTGCCCCGGCTCCGCCAGCGCCAGCCCCGGCCCGACCACGCGGGCGTCGGTGAGTACTTCGCCCCGGCCGAGCGGTGCGGCCAGCACGCGGCCCAGCGCCGTCGTCGCGGCGTCGGGCGGCGCGAGCCCCTGCGGCCAGTCGTGCGCGACCAGGTCGCCGTCGTCGAGCAGGGTGCCCGAGGGCAGGTCGCGCGCGGCCACCAGCACCTCGACGTTGTCGGGCTGGGGCGGCGCGAGCGCACGCAGCACGCCGAGGACCGCGACGGCCGTCAGCGCCGCGGCGAGCAGCCGACGGCGACGCCTCAGCTGGTGGCGTACGGCGCGCAGTCGACGCCTGGTCGGCGGAAGTCCTGGGAGCATCCCCCGACGCTAGGCCGGAGCGGGCGGTGCCTGCTCGGCCTCTCCACAGGGGTCAGTCGGAGGAGGACGAGGACGACGACGAAGAGGTGGACGACGACGTGGAGGAGGTCGACGACGAGGTGCCCGAGTCCGAGCCGGAGGACGAGGAGGTCGTCGACGCCGGCGTCGAGGACGAGGAGGTGCTGCGGCTGTCGGTGCGGTAGAACCCGGAGCCCTTGAAGACCACGCCGACGGCGTTGAAGAGCTTGCGCAGCTTGCCGTCGCACTCGGGGCAGACGGTCAGCGCGTCCTCGCTGAAGCTCTGGAACTGCTCGAAGGAGTGCCCGCACTCGGTGCAGGCGTACTGATAGGTGGGCATGTGGCAATCCTCTAGGGAATCTGGCCTCGTGGAGCTGGAACGGCGATCGGCCGGGGCCGCGCGACGCGCTGGCACTCTGGCTCTTCGACTGCCAATGGTACGGCACAATGGGCAGCGCGATGAGCGACCCGTCACCCACCCCCGCGCCCCCGTCCGCCGACGAGCCCACCGACCGGCCCCGGTCCCGCTGGTGGCAGGCCTTCCGCCGCGCGCCGCGGGCGGTGCGTTGGACGGCATGGACCGCGGTCGGCCTGGTCCTGGTGCTGCTCGTGCTGGCCGCGGCGGTCGTCGGCGTCGTACGCCGTCCGCTGCCGCAGACCGAGGGCGAGCTCGAGGTCCCGGGACTGTCCGCGTCGGTGGAGGTCGTGCGCGACGCGAACGGCATCGCGCAGGTCTACGCCGACACCGACGACGACCTGATGCGCGCGCAGGGCTTCGTCCACGCGCAGGAGCGCTTCTTCGAGATGGACTTCCGCCGCCACGTCACGGCCGGCCGGCTCTCGGAGATCTTCGGCGAGGACACCCTCGAGACCGACCGCTTCATCCGCACCATGGGCTGGCGCCGGGTCGCGGAGCAGGAGTGGCCGCTGCTGGAGCCGGCGACGCGCGCGGCGCTGACGGCGTACGCCGAGGGCGTGAACGCCTACATCGAGGACCGCTCGCCCTCCGAGCTCGCCGCGGAGTACAGCATCCTGGGCCTGACCGGCCTCGACTACACGCCCGAGGAGTGGCAGCCGGTCGACTCGCTCGCCTGGCTCAAGGCGATGGCGTGGGACCTGCGCGGCAACATGGAGGCCGAGGTCGACCGGGTGCTGCTCTCCCTCGACCACAGCGAGGCCGAGGTCGCCGAGCTCTGGCCGGCCTACGACGCCGAGTCGCACCCGCCGATCGTCTCCGGCGGTGGTGTCGTCGACGGCGTCTTCGAGCAGAACGCCACTGCCAACGCGACCCGCAACCCCCGCCGTCCGGCGTACCCCCGAGGCGTCGTGGAGGCACTCGAGCGCGTGCAGGACCGGGTCGCCGCGATGCCCGAGCTGGTCGGCAAGGGGCGCGGCATCGGCAGCAACTCGTGGGTCGTCGACGGCGAGCACAGCGCCACCGGCCAGCCGCTGCTGGCCAACGACCCGCACCTGGGCATCAGCCAGCCCGGCATCTGGATGCAGATGGGCCTGCACTGCCGCCAGGCCTCGCCCGACTGCACCCTCGACACCTCGGGCTTCACCTTCTCCGGCGTGCCCGGCGTGATCATCGGCCACAACGCCGACATCGCGTGGGGCTTCACCAACCTCGGCCCCGACGTCACCGACCTCTTCCTCGAGCAGACCGAGGGCGACGACCTCTACGTCCGCGACGGCGAGACCGAGCCGCTGCGGGTGCGCACCGAGACCATCGAGGTCCGCGGGGCCGACGACGTCGAGCTGCGGGTGCGCGAGACCGTCCACGGCCCGCTCATCAGCGACGTGTCCACGGAGTTCGCCACCGTCGGCGCCAACGCCCCGACCGACGAGCCCGGCGAGCGCGGCAGCGGGTACGCCGTCGCGCTGGCGTGGACGGCCCTCGACCCCGCGCCCACCGCCGACGCCATCCTCGCGCTCAACCGCGCGTCGGACTGGGACGAGTTCCGCGCGGCCGCGGCCGACTTCGCGGTGCCTGCGCAGAACCTGGTGTACGCCGACCGCGAGGGCCACATCGGCTACCAAGCGCCGGGCCGGGTCCCGATCCGTCGGGGCGGCAACGACGGCACGATGCCGGTCGAGGGCTGGATCAGCGCCAACGACTGGACCGGCGACTACATCCCCTTCGACGGGCTGCCGAGCGTGCTGGACCCCGAGGAGGGCTACATCGTCACCGCCAACCAGGCGGTCGTCGACGAGGACTACCCCTACCTGCTGACCCGCGACTGGGACTACGGCTACCGCTCGACCCGGATCCGCGAGGTGCTCGAGGACGAGGGCGAGCTGTCGGTGGAGGAGATGGTGGACCTCCAGCTCGACTCGACCAACCCGATGGCCGAGACGCTGGTGCCCTACCTGCTCGACATCCAGAACCTCCCCAACCCCTACTACCGCAACGCCCAGCGGCTGCTGCGCGACTGGGACGGCTCGTCGCCGGCCGACAGCGCGCCGGCGGCGTACTTCAACGTCGTGTGGGCCAACCTGCTCGAGCTCACCTTCCACGACGAGCTGCGCGTGCGGACCTGGCCCGACGGCGGCGACCGGTGGTTCACCGTGGTCGGCCGGATGCTGACCGAGCCCGCCGGGCCGTGGTGGGACGACGCCGGCACCGACGACGAGGTGGAGACGCGCGACGACATCCTGCGTGCCGCGATGATCGCCGCCCGCGACGAGCTGACCCGGCGCCAGTCGCGCGACCCGCGGCTGTGGACGTGGGGCCGCCTGCACCGGATGAACCTGCGCAACGCGACCCTCGGCGAGTCCGGCATCGCGCCGGTCGAGCGGCTCTTCAACCGCGACGGCTGGCAGGTCGGCGGCGGGTCGTCGATCGTCGACGCCACCTCCTGGAACGCCGCCGAGGGCTACGAGGTGACCGCCGCGCCGTCGATGCGCATGGTCGTGTCGCTCGCCGACTTCGACGACTCGCGCTGGATCAACCTCACCGGCGTCTCCGGCCACCCGGCGTCGTCGCACTACTCCGACCAGACCGAGCTCTACGTCGACGGCGAGACCCTGCCCTGGGCCTACAGCCGCGAGGCCGTCGAGGCGGCGGCCGAGGACCGGTTGGTGCTGACGCCGGCGGGCTGACCTCTGAGGGAGCCCTAAGACAGGACCACGACCCCCGCCCCCGTCAGCGCGAACCCCACCGCCACGTCGTGGGGGTCGGTGGGCACGGGGAGCCCGACCTCGTCGTCGTGGAGCACGACGGCCACGGGCGTCCCGGCGGGCACCCGCGCCAGCGCCCGGTCGTACGACCCGCCGCCGCGCCCGAGGCGCTCGCCGGTGGGGGAGACCGCCAGGCCCGGCACCAGGACGACGTCGGCGGTGCGGACGGCGTCGACGCCGAGCCGCGGTCCGGAGGGCTCGAGGAGCCCGCGCGTCGCTGCGGCGAGCGAGCCCGGTCCGGCGTACGCCGCCCAGTCGAGGTCGTTGTCGGGCAGCAGCACCGGGACGACCACCCGCTTGCCGGCTGCGACGAGTGCGTCGAGCAGGAGGCCGGTGCCGGGTTCGCTGCCGACCGAGACGTACGCCGCCACGGTGGCCGCCGAGCGCACCGCGTCCCAGCCCAGCGCGACCTGCGCGAGGGCGGCCGCGTGCTCCGCGCCGGCGTCGAGCGGGCGCCGTCGCCGGGCCGCCAGCACCTGGTCGCGCAGCGCGCCCTTGGCGATCGTCGCGTCGCCCCAGTCGTGCACGTCCACGTGAGCAGCCTACGATCGAACCATGGCAAGCAAGGGCAACGGCCGCGGCCTCGACCTGGCGCGCGAGAAGATGCGCGGCGCAGGCGTCGACGAGGTCGCGATCGACACGTTCGCGCACTACTACCGTCTCCTCGAGCACGGCGAGACCGGCATGATCGCCGAGGACTCGATCGAGCCGCTCGACATGGAGGCGCTCGACGACGTCGAGGTCGCCGACGACGTGGCCGCGGAGGCGATCCGCAAGACCGCCGTCATCAAGCTCAACGGCGGGCTCGGCACGTCGATGGGCATGGACCGCGCGAAGTCGCTGCTGTGCGTGCGCCGCGGCCTGAGCTTCCTCGACATCATCGCCCGCCAGGTGCTGCACCTGCGCCAGCAGTACGACGCGACGCTGCCGCTGATGTTCATGAACTCGTTCCGCACCTCGGCCGACACGATGGCCGCCCTGGCCCGCTACGACGAGCTGCCCGTCGAGGGCCTGCCGCTGGAGTTCCTCCAGAACAAGGAGCCCAAGCTCCTCGAGGCCGACCTGATGCCGGCCGCCTACCCCAAGTCACCCGACCTCGAGTGGTGCCCGCCGGGCCACGGCGACCTCTACACCGCGCTGCGCGGCACCGGCCTGCTCGCGCAGCTGCTCGATGCCGGCTACCGCTACGCCTTCGTCTCCAACTCCGACAACCTCGGCGCCGTGCCCGACGCGCGCGTCGCCGGCTGGTTCGCCGCGAGCGGGGCGCCGTTCGCGATCGAGGCGGTGCGGCGTACGCCCTCGGACCGCAAGGGCGGCCACTTTGCCCGCCGCAAGGAGGACGGTCGCATCGTGCTGCGCGAGTCGGCGCAGACCCTGGACGCCGACAAGGAGGCGCTGGCCGACCTCGGGCGCCACCGCTTCTCCTCCACCAACAACCTGTGGTTCGACCTCCAGGCGATGACCGAGGCGCTCGACGCACGCGGCGGCATCCTGGGCCTTCCCCTGATCCGCAACGTGAAGAACCTCGACCCGGCCGACCCCGGCACCCCGAAGGTGATCCAGATCGAGACGGCGATGGGTGCCGCGATCGAGGTCTTCGAGGGGGCCCGCACGATTGAGGTGGGCCGCGACCGCTTCGTGCCGGTGAAGACGACCGACGACCTGCTGGTGCTGCGCTCCGACGTCTACGCCCTCGGCAAGGACTTCGTGCTCGACCAGGCGAACGACGAAGTGCCCTACGTCGCGCTCGACGGCGACTTCTACAAGCTGGTCGGCGACTTCGACAAGCGGTTCCCCGAGGGGGCCCCGTCGCTGCGCGATGCCGACTCCTTCACCGTCGAGGGCGACTGGACCTTCGGCCGCGGGGTGAAGGTCGTCGGGGAGGTGGCCCTCAACGCGACGTCGGCCAAGCGCGTCGAGGGCGGCACCGTCCTCGACGAGCAGGAGAAGCATGGCTGACCTGCTGCCCGTGGCGGACTACGTCGAGCGCATCCTCGCCACGGTCTCGCCGCTGCAGGCGTTCCCGCAGCCGCTGATGGAGGCCCTCGGCCTCGCGCTGGCCGAGGACGTCGTCGCCCCGATCTCGCTGCCGAGCTTCGACAACTCTGCGATGGACGGCTACGCCGTGGTCGCCGAGGACGTCGCCGGCGCGAGCGAGGACGCCCCCGTCACGCTGCCCGTCGTCGGCGAGATCGGTGCCGGACAGTCCTCGATCCTGGCGATGTCGCCGGGCACCGCGGTCAAGATCATGACCGGCGCCCCGGTCCCGGCCGGCGCCACCACGGTCGTGCCCTACGAGTGGACCGACCGCGGCGTCGCGAGCGTGCGCATCAGCCAGGCGGCCCGGCCCGGCCAGCACATCCGCCCCACCGGTGACGACATCACCGAGGGCGACATGCTGCTCGAGGAGGGCACGGTCCTCGGCCCGCGCCACCTCGGCATGCTCGCGGCCGTCGGTCGCGCCACCGTGCGCACCCGCCCGCGCCCGCGGGTCGTGGTGATCTCCACCGGCTCCGAGCTGCGCGACCCCGGCACCCCGCTGGGTCACGACTCGATCTACGACGGAAACTCCTACCTCCTCGCCGCCTCCGCCCGTGCGGCCGGCGCGATCGCCTACCGCGTCGGCATCGTGCCCGACGAGTCGCACGCCTTCACCGAGGCGCTCAGCGACCAGCTCGTGCGCGCCGACATCGTGGTGACCAGCGGCGGCGTCAGCGAGGGCGACTTCGACGTCGTCAAGGAGTCGCTGTCCCAGCACGGCACGATGTGGTTCGGCGGGGTCGGCATGCAGCCGGGCAAGCCGCAGGGCTTCGGCACGATCGGCGAGGACGACACCCCGGTCTTCACCCTGCCGGGCAACCCGGTCTCGTCCTACGTCTCCTTCGAGATGTTCGTGCTCCCCGCGATCCGCCGGATGATGGGCAAGCTGCCCTACGTCCGCCCGACGGCCCGTGCGCGCCTGACCCATGGCCTGTCCTCGCCGGACGGCAAGGTGCAGCTGGTCCGCGGCCTCTACGAGACCGACCGCGGCGGCACCTTCGTCTCGCCGGTCGGCGGTCACGGCTCGCACCTGCTCGGCGACCTCGCGACGGCCAACTGCCTGATCGAGGTCCCGGCCGACGTCACCGCCGTCACGGCCGGCGAGATGGTGGCGATCCGCAAGCTCGACGAGGAGTTCTGATGGACCGCCTGACACACGTGGACGAGTCCGGTGCCGCACGGATGGTCGACGTCGGCGACAAGCCCGTCACGGCGCGTACGGCGTCCGCGACCGGCCGCGTCCTGGTCAGCCCCACCGTCGTCGACCTGCTCCGCGGCGAGGGCGTGCCGAAGGGCGACGCGCTCGCGGTGGCCCGCATCGCCGGGATCATGGGCGCGAAGAAGACCCCCGAGCTGATCCCGCTGTGCCACCCGCTGGCGATCTCCGGGGTCACCGTCGACCTGGCGGTCGGTGACGACTCGGTCGACATCACCGCGACCGTCCGCACCACCGACCGCACCGGCGTCGAGATGGAGGCGCTGACCGCCGTCTCGGTCGCGGCCCTCACCGTCGTCGACATGGTGAAGGCGGTCGACAAGGGTGCGGTCATCACCGACATCCGCGTCGAGACCAAGTCCGGCGGCCGCTCGGGGGACTGGGCGCGATGAGTCTGAGCGCGGGCGTCGTCGTGGCGTCGAACCGGGCCGCGGCGGGCGTCTACGCCGACGAGACCGGGCCGTTGATCGTTGACTGGCTGCGCGCGCAGGGCTTCGACTGCGCCGACCCCGCTGTGGTGCCCGACGGCGACCCGGTGCGCGAGGCGATCTCCGCCGCGGTCGAGGCCGGCGCCCGCGTCGTGCTCACCACCGGCGGCACCGGGCTGACGCCCACCGACCGCACCCCGGAGGCGACCGCGCCGCTGCTCGAGCGCGAGGTGCCCGGCATCGCCGAGGCGATCCGCGCCGCCGGGGTCGCCAAGGGCGTGCCGACCGCGATGCTCTCGCGCGGCCTCGCCGGCATCGTCGGGGACTGCCTCGTCATCAACCTCCCCGGGTCGCGCGGGGGAGTGAAGGACGGCCTCGGCGTCCTCGAGCCCGTGCTGCGCCACGCGGTCGAGCAAGTAGTCGGGAGCGACCACTGACCACGTCACCAGGCTGGCCCGCCCGGCTCGAGTCCGAGGGGGTCGTGGTCCGCTCGCTGCGTCGCTCGGACGCCGACGAGTGGCAGGCCGTGCGCACCCGCAACCACGACTGGCTGCGCCCGTGGGACGCGACGGTCCCGCCCGGAGCGGCACCGCGCCCGTCGTCGTACAAGATCGTCACGCGCTCGCTGCTGCGCCAGGCCAAGGACGGGCTGTGTCTGCCCTTCGTCGTCGAGGTGGGTGGCCGCTTCGTCGGCCAGGTCACCGTGAGCAACGTGGCCCGCGGGTCGGCCCAGTGGGGCTCGATCGGCTACTGGGTCGCCGCGGACGTCGCCGGACGCGGTGTCGCGCCGCGCGCGGTCGCGATGGTGATCGACCACTGCCTCGGTCCGGTGGGACTGCACCGACTCGAGATCTGCGTGCGCCCCGAGAACACCAACTCGCTGCGGGTGGTCGAGAAGCTCGGCCTCGAGCAGGTCGGCTACGCGCCGCGCTTCCTGCACATCGACGGCGCCTGGCGCGACCACCGGATCTTCGCGATCACCGCGGAGGAGGCGCCGGAGGGCGTCGTGGCCCGGCTCTCAGCACACCAGTCACATCAGTAGTTCTGCGACACACCACTTGACATCCGCCCCGCTCGGGTCCCGCGCTCCTACGCTCGGGCCGTGGACCTGAGCGCTCTCATCTTCGTCGCCCTTGCCGTGGCGTGGGCCGTCTACCTGATCCCCAAGGCCCTCAAGCACCACGACGAGGTCGTGCGCAGCAGGTCGGTCGAGAAGTTCTCCCACAGGATGCGCGTCCTCGCGCGCCGCGAGCCGGTCGACCGACGCAACGCACGCCTCGTGGTCTCCCCGATCCGCGCCGCGCTGCGCCCGCCGGTCGAGACCAAGGCCCGGGTGTCGGCACCGGCCGTCCCGCCGCCGGCCGTTCCTCCGGCTGCCCCGGTCGTCCGGCGTACGCCGGCGCAGGCCGAGCGCGCCTCCGCGCGACGCGCCGCCCGCCGTCGCCGCAACGTCCTGGCGCTGCTCGTGCTCGCCAACGCCGTCGTCATCGGCCTCGCCGCCACGGCGGTCATCACCTGGTGGTGGGTCGCCGCCCCGGTCACCCTGCTCCTGGCCTGGCTGGTCGCCTGCCGCGTCTCGGTGCGCGCCGAGCGTCGCCAGCGCACCCCCCGCTCGGCCATCGAGATCGGCCTGCCGCCGCAGGTCGACGACGACGACTTCGACCTCACCGGTGAGATGCCGGTGACGCCGCCGCAGCCGCGCGCGCCCGCCGTCCCCTCGCGCGTCGACGAGACACCGGCCCACGAGGTCCCGTCCGTCGTCACCGAGCCCGCGCCGGTCCTCGGCGGGTGGGACATGGTGCCGACCACGCTGCCGACCTACGTCGGCAAGCCGGCCGCCCAGCGGCGTACGGTCTCCACGATCGACCTCGACTCCACCGGCGTGTGGTCGAGCGGCCACTCCGACTCCGACTCGGCCATCGCCCGCTCCGCCGAGGAGTCCGCCCGGACCGCGCGCGAGGCCGACGACGCCCGCCGCGCCAGCGGCGCCTGAGCCCGGATCCGCGGCACGCGCGGGGCGATTCGGTCGCCCCCGCAGCGCTCGTGTATCTTTGCGACGCGCCGTGAGGCGCATGGGGCTGTGGCGCAGTTGGTAGCGCGTCTCGTTCGCAATGAGAAGGTCAGGGGTTCGAATCCCCTCAGCTCCACCAGCACGTGATCCGGACGGCCCGGACCCTCCACGGGTCCGGGCCGCCGGTCATTTCACGCCTGCTTCGCACGCCGGTCCAGACCACTGGGATCTTTTCCGGCCGGATGCGTAACACCCGGCGTCGTCCCAACGCTGTATGTCATGAAGCGGCCGCGTTCCGCGGGGCCGCCCGTCGCAACCCGTGCTCCGAGCTCCCGCCGGTGCACGGTTCCCCCCAGGAGGCGACGGGCGGCCCCAAACGCACTCGCAGCGGCGCGACCCTCCCCCCGTGGGTCGCGCCGCTGCTTCGCTTCCCGGGCCTGCCGCCCACGGGCGCCGACCGCGGCGCTACCGTCGGGGCGTGAGCGAGCTCCAGCGCATCTTCACGGTGAGCGTGCAGGCGTCGACGAAGGACGTCGAGCGGCTGCGCGCCCGGCTGGGGTCGTCGGTCCGCGTCCTCACCGCGCCGACCGTGGAGGCCAGGCGCGTCGTCGCGGCGCTCGGGCGTGAGCCGGTCCCGGAGGTGCTCCTGGCGCCGGTCCGCTTCCCCGACGTCGACCGTGGCCACCGCCTCGACGAGCTCGTACGCCGCCATGCCGTGGAGGACCGCTACCGCGACCTCGTGGTCGTGGCCGACCCCGCGACGCTGACGCTGCTGCTGCGCGTCCTGGCGCCCGACCAGCTCCCCGAGGCCGGCCCCGTGACCGAGGTCGGGCTGCCGCGCGCACCCCGCCCCGTGCCGCTCGGCAAGGCCGCCGCCGGCGGCGTCGGGCTCGCGGTCGTGGCGGGCGTGCTGTCGCCGGTCCTCGCGCCGTGGGTCCTGCCGGCGCTCGTGGCGCTCGCCGGGCTGGCGTTCCTCGTCGTGCCCGGTCGGCGCTACGTCGGCCAGGCGCTGCTGATCGCGACGGCCGTGTCCGTCGTGGTCACGCTGATGGCCATCGCGGGCTCCGCGCGGTTCCCCGGCGCCTGGTGACGGCAGGTGGGCGGGGCTCAGCCCTTGCGGGGGCCGAACAGCAGCCCGCGGCGCGCCTTCTGCTCCTGGCGCGGCTGGGGCACGACCGGCATCGGCCACCACTCGACGCTCGGGTAGCCGGCGCGGTTGAAGCCCTCGCGGTAGACGAACGTGTCTCCGCACGAGCACACCCAGCGCTCACCGATCGCGTGCTCGCCGTCGTCGGAGGGAGCGCCCTGTGTCTGGAGACAGATGTGGATCAAGGTGGAATCCATGGCGCACCCTCCCGCGGTGTCGGCCCGAACCGATCGGGTTCCGACCATCGTCCTCCGCGGCTGGGGTGAACACCATGGGTGACCGCAGAACTTCGAGCCATCTTGAGCGAAACTCGACCGTTCCTGCGGAGTAGGCCGGTGGACGCCCCGGCCACGTGGAGTCAGATCCAGCGCTGGAACCAGATCCGGGCGTCCCACTCCGACTTGGTCAGCAGGGCGTCGGTCCAGATCGGCCAGAACCAGGCGAAGGCGATCAGTGCCAGGACGGTGTAGCTACCGGCCACGACCACCCCGAACGTACGCCGTGGGGTCGGCACGTCCGAGGTCCCGATCAGGTGCCCCATCGCCAGCGCGAGCGACAGCACGAGGAAGGGCAGGCAGGTGATGGCGTAGAAGAAGAAGATCGGCCGGTCGTCGTAGAGGAACCACGGCAGCCACGTGCTCGCCAGGCCGACCACGGCGACGCCGTGGCGCCAGTCGCGGGCCCCCACCCACAGCAGGAGCGACGCGATCATCGCCAGGCACCCGCCCCACCAGATGACCGGGTTGCCGATCAGCAGCACCTGCCGGATGCAGGACGAGTCGGACGGCGCCTCGCACCCCTGCGTGCCCGGCCGGATGTCGGTCTGCGCGTCGACGCCCACCGGCCGTCCCATCACCAGCCACGTCGACGGCTTGGAGGCGTAGACGTGGGTCGAGTCGTCGAGGAAGTGGCTGTGGAAGGTGTAGACGTCCTGGTGGTAGCTCCACAGCGAGCGCAGGGACTGGCGCACCTCGCCCAGGCCCTCGGCGTCGGGTTCGCTCGCGGTCGGCCACTGCTCCCCGCCGCCGTAGGACGTGTACTGCGTGTTGCTGAAGGCCTCCTCGTAGGCCTCGGCGTTCATCAGCCAGCCCGTCCACGACGCGACGTAGGTCGCCAGGGCGACGCCGACCAGCGCGACGAAGGCCGGCAGCCCGTCGAGGAACACCGAGCGGAGCAGGGGGCGGCGCTGGCCGAAGGCGCGGCGGGCGCCGGCGCTCCACAGCCACGCCAGCAGGCCGAAGGCGGCCAGCGTGTAGGCGGCCGACCACTTCGTGCCGCACGCCAGGCCGAAGGCGACGCCGCCGAGCAGCAGCCACGGACGCCACACGCCCAGCGCCCGCGAGTGCCGTCCCGAGGCCAGGCGCTCGCGCAGCCACTGCCGGTCGGCCACGACGCAGTGCACGCCGCACAGCAGGAAGAAGGCGAGGAAGATGTCGAGCAGCGCGAGGCGCGAGAGCACGAGCTGGAGCCCGTCGACCGACAGCAGCAGACCGCCCACGAGGCCGAGCACCGTCGAGCCCGTCACGCGCCGCACCAGGCGGCACATCACCAGCACCATCAGCGCACCGACCAGCGCCGAGGCGAAGCGCCAGCCCGACGGCTCCATCCCGAAGAGCTCGATGCCGCCCGCGATCAGCCACTTGCCGACCTCGGGGTGGACGATCATCGACGGGCCGTCCTGCCACAGCCCGGTCACGTCGCCGTTGAGGATCGTCTTGTCCGCGTCCTCGACGTAGCTGCGGACGTAGCCGTGGTTGAGCAGCGACCAGGCGTCCTTGGCGTAATAGGTCTCGTCGAAGGAGAAGGCATGGGGGGTGCCGAGGTGCCAGCGCCGCAGGAAGAAGGCCAGGCTCGCCAGGCAGATCGCCCCGACCCAGCCGAGGAGCGGGTCCTCCGAGCGCCAGCGCGGACGATTCCGCTCGGCGGCACTCAGGGTCACGCCGGAACTCTAACCAGAGGCGCGGAGCGCGGACGCACCCTTGACGTGACGAGCGCCACGACGGAGACTCGGTCGAACTGGATTCAGAAATGCGAACTGCGTTCGACGTGTCGCCCGACGAGAGGCTCCCATGCACCCCGCCACCCGGTCCGTCGTACGTCTCCGCGCGCGGTGGCGCGCCGTGCTCGCGCTGCTGATGGTGATCGCCACCGCGGCGACCGGGGCGCTCGTCGCGACCTCGACCGCCTCGGCGCAGGAGGGGCGTACGTGGGTGGTCGACGCCGTCGACGACACCGCGAGCAACCGCTGGGAGTCGGTCGACACCGGCACCTCGGTCGTCACGATCGCGGTGGGGGACACCGTCGAGTGGCAGTTCGACCGGGCCACCCAGGGCCACGACCTCACCTCGGTGGCGCCCACCCAGAGCTGGGAGAGCGCCTGGAACCCCGCCCTGGAGGCCTACCGCGACCCGGGCGGCGAGCCGGTGCGCCGCACCTTCACCGAGCCCGGCACCTACCGCTACATCTGCTCGATGCACGGCACGCTGATGAGCGGCACGGTGGTCGTGGTGCCGGCCGACGACTCGGGCAACCGGGCGCCGACGGCCGAGGCAGAGGTCGCGCCGGTCACGGGTGCGGCACCCCTGGCGGTCCACGCCACCGCCAACGCCGACGACCCCGACGGCGACGTCGTCGCAGTCGCGTGGGACCCGGGCACGGGTGCCGCGCCGGCCCGCACCGACCACGCGATGCTGGAGTACACCAGCCCCGGGACGTACGTTGCGCGCCTGCGGGTCAGTGACGGACGCGGGGGGCTGTACGTCGAGGAGTTCCCGGTCACGGTCACCGGCGAGGCCGGCCCGACCGACCCCGAGCCGCCCGTCGGTGACGGCGCGCTGCCGAGCATCGACGCGCTGGCCGCACCGGCGCGGGGAACCGCGCCGCTCGCGGTCGCCTTCTCCGCCGAGGTCACCACGTCGGGCACCGTCCACTCCTACTCCGCCGGCCTCGAGGACTACCCCCAGCTGACCGGCGAGGCCGTGATGGTGCGTCGGCGCGGCCAGACCCGCACCACGCTCAGCGTCACTGGCACCAAGCCGGGCGCGTTCCACTCGGCCGTGCACGTGCACGAGCTGCCCTGCGGCGACCAGCTCGGCGGCGCGCACTTCCGCTTCGACACCGACAAGCCCTTCGCCGAGGTCAACGAGATCTGGCCGCTCTTCACCTCCGACGCGTCCGGCGCCAGCGGGCTCGTGGAGGTCGTCAAGCCGCTGCGCGCCGGCCCGAAGGCCGTCTCGCTCGTCGTCCACGACCCCGACAACGCGGCCCGCCGCATCGGCTGCGCCGACCTCGCGCCCGCCACGGCCGACCTCGCCTACAGCTGGAGCTTCGGCGACGGCACGACCGGAACCGGGGCCGACCCCGACCACGTCTACGCCGCGCCCGGCACCTACACCGCGACCCTCACCGTCACCCACGGCTCCGGTGCCCACGCCGGCCACGGCTCGGTGAGCGACACCGTGCAGGTCGTCGTTGACGGCCCGCCCGCCACCGTCCCGCCGCCGGTGGCCCCGCCCACCGCGACGCCGGTCGAGGACCAGACCGGCCCGCGCATCTCGCGGGTCCGGCCGCTGCGCGTGGTGCGCGACGCCACCCCGACGGTGAAGGCGCGGGTGCGCGACCGCGACTCGAAGGTCAGGCCCCGCTCGCTGGTGCTGCGCCTCGACGGCCGCCGGGTGAAGGGCGCCGACTTCGACCGGAGGCGCGGCACCCTGCGCTGGACGCCGAAGCGGAGGCTCGAGCCCGGGCGCCACGTCGTACGCCTCGTCGCGCGCGACAGCGCCGGCAACCGGACGGTCCGGACCTGGAGGTTCCGGGTCCGCTGAGCATCGGCCCTCGGGTGGGTCTCGATACGCCGCTCGCTGGCGCTCGCGTGCTACTCGACCAGCGATGGGGGAGCGGCCTCTCCTCGGCGGTCGAGTAGCCGGGTGAGGAACGAGCCCGGCGTATCGAGACCCTCGACCAGCGTTGGGGGAGCGGCCTCTCCTCGGCGGTCGAGTAGCCGGGTGAGGAACGAGCCCGGCGTATCGAGACCCTCGACCAGCGACGAGGAGCACCTGACATGATCGGGCCCATGTCTGGCGTCCTGGTCCTCGCGGGCACCCCGATCGGCCAGGCGGGCGACGCGCCGCCGCGGCTGGCGGCCGAGCTCGCCGGTGCCGACGTCGTCGCCGCGGAGGACACGCGGCGCCTCAAGCGCCTGTGCGCCGACCTCGACATCACGCTGTCGGGACGGGTCGTCTCCTACTTCGAGGGCAACGAGCAGGCCCGCACGCCCGTCCTGCTGGAGGCGCTGCTGGCCGGCGAGCGCGTGGTGCTGGTGACCGACGCCGGCATGCCGAGCGTCTCCGACCCGGGCTACCGGCTGGTGGCCGCCGCGGTCGAGCACGACGTACGTGTCACCGCCGTTCCCGGCCCCAGCGCGGTGCTCACTGCCCTGGCCGTCAGCGGGCTGCCGGTCGACCGCTTCTGCTTCGAGGGCTTCCTGCCCCGCAAGGCCGGCGAGCGCGGCCGACGACTCGCGGCGCTGGCCGCCGAGGAGCGGACGATGGTCTTCTTCGAGGCGCCGCACCGCACCGAGGCCGCGCTGGTCGCGATGGCCGAGGCGCTCGGCGACGACCGGCCCGCCGCGGTGTGCCGCGAGCTCACCAAGACCTACGAGGAAGTACGCCGCGGCCCGCTCGCCGAGCTCGCTGCCTGGGCCGCCGACGGCATCCGCGGCGAGGTGACCATCGTGGTCCAGGGCTCCAGCGGCGCCCCTGCCGTGGGCACCGACCCGGGCTCGCTGCGTACAGCCGTCGCGGAGCTCGAGGAGTCCGGCTCGACCCGCAAGGAGGCGATCGCCGAGGTCGCCAAGCGCGCCGGGCTGCCCAAGCGGGAGGTGTACGACGTTGTCCACCGCTGACCAGGGGCCCACCCGCAGCCGCGCCGCGACGGAGGAGACGTCCGGCGCCCGCCGCGACCGCGAGCGCCCGCCCGCACCCGACCCGCTGCCGCACCCGGTCGTCGACAACCACTGCCACCTCGACATCGCCGACGGCGACTGGATCTCCACCGAGGAGGCCATCGCTGCGGCCGCGGCCGTGGGGGTGCCGCGGATCGTGCAGATCGGCTGCGACCTGCCCGGCGCGCGCTGGGCGGTGGCCGCGGCTGCCGAGCACGACGCGCTCGTGGCCGGCGTCGCCCTGCACCCGAACGAGGCGCCGCGCCTGGCCGCCACCGGTGAGCTCGACGCGGCGATCGAGGAGATCGAGCGGCTCGCCACCGCCCACGACAAGGTCCGTGCCGTCGGCGAGACCGGACTCGACCGCTTCCGCCATGCGCAGAGCGGCACCGGCGAGGAGGGGTGGGCCGCGCAGGAGGAGAGCTTCCGCCGCCACATCGACCTGGCCAAGCGGCTCGACAAGACCCTCGTCATCCATGACCGCGAGGCCCACGACGACGTGCTGCGCGTCCTCGACGAGGAGGGTGCGCCCGAGCGCTGGGTGATGCACTGCTTCTCCGGCGACGACGCCTTCGCACGCCGCTGCCTGGACCGCGGCGCGCACCTCAGCTTCGCCGGGACCGTCACCTTCAAGAACGCCGCGCCGCTGCGCAACGCGCTCGCGGTGACCCCGCGCGACCGGGTGCTGGTGGAGACCGACGCGCCCTACCTGACCCCCACGCCCCACCGCGGTCGGCCCAACGCGTCCTACCTCGTCCCGCTCACCGTGCGGGCGATGGCCGACGTCCTCGGCGCCGACCTCGAGGAGCTGTGCCGGGCCATCGACGCCAACACCGAGGCCGCCTTCGGGGGCTCCTGGTAGGTCGCGCCGAAGGCCCTGCGGGAGGGTCCGTGGTGACCGGAGTCTCGTGGGAATTCAGGCGTTCGAGTTTGCGTCCGGGCCAGTCGTCGTTATCGTCTTGTGATTGTTGGCCGGGATCGGGAGTGATTTCGGCGGCACGCGTTGGACCGGGTCGGGCCGGTCCTGCGAGACCCCCGCTCGCACGTCGTACGGCTTCACGGCACTGCCGTGGTCGCTGCACAGCCGCAGGTGGGGGAGTGCTGCCACCCGAGGCCCGGGGAGTACGACGTTCGGAGAATCGTGCGCTCTCGTCTCGCGCAGCTCAGCAGGTCCCGCCTCAACTCACGTGCAGTCCTGGCGACCCTCGTGGCGGTCGTCGTGGCAGCCGTCGCAGGCACCACGGTCGGCTACGCCGCCCTCAGCAAGGACGTGACCCTCACCCTCGACGGGGAGACCCGCCAGGTCAGCGCCATCGGTGACACCGTCGCCGACGTGCTCGCGGCCGAGGGCATCGAGGTCACCGACAAGGACCTGGTCGCCCCTCCGGCGGACGAGTCGGTCTCCGACGGGACGGCCATCGCCGTCCAGTTCGGCCGCCCGCTCGAGCTCGCCGTCGACGGCGAGACCTTCACCTACTGGGTGAACTCCACCAACCTCGCGAGCGCGCTCGGCGAGGTCGGCCGCCGCTTCGACGGCGCCGACCTGTCCGCCAGCCGCAGCTCCTCGATCGGACGCAGCGGCCTCACGCTCGAGGTCGTCACGCCCAAGGTCGTGCACCTCAAGCTCGGCGCGAAGGACCTGCGCAAGCGCACGGTCACCGCGATGACGGTCGCCGATGTGCTGGAGTCCATGGACTTCGAGGTCGACCAGCACGACAAGGTGACGCCCCCGCTGCGCACCGAGATCAACGACGGCGACAAGGTCGTCGTCACCGACATCCGCATCGCCACCCGCAAGGTGCGGCGCGAGGTCGTCGACGCCCCTGTCGTCCAGCGCGAGGACTCCTCGATGCTCGAGGGCGAGGAGGAGGTCGTGCAGGCCGGCCGTGACGGCGTACGCGCCGTGACCTACCGCCTGCGCTACGTCGACGGCAAGCTCGTGGCCCGCAAGGTCGTGCAGGCCTCGGTCCGCGTGAAGCCCGTGCCGACGATCGTGGCGGTCGGCACCAAGGAGGAGCCCACCAGCAACTTCGCCAGCGGCGGCACGGTGTGGGACTCCCTCGCCCAGTGCGAGTCCGGCGGCAACTGGGCCATCAACACCGGCAACGGCTACTACGGCGGCCTCCAGTTCAGCCTCAGCACCTGGCGCGCCTACGGCGGTCCCGGCTACCCGCACCAGCAGTCGCGCGAGACGCAGATCGCCATCGCCGAGAAGCTCCGCGCGGCGACCGGCGGCTTCGGCTCCTGGCCCGGCTGCGCCGCGAAGCTCGGCCTGCCCCGCTGACGCTCGGGGTCTCGAGACCCCCCACTAGGCTTGCCCACCATGACCACGAACCCGGCCGGCCCGAGGCTCCTCGGGCCGGTCGAGGTGCGTCAGCTCGCCGCCGAGCTCGACCTGCGTCCCACCAAGCAGCGCGGGCAGAACTTCGTCATCGACGCCAACACCGTGCGCCGGATCGTCCGCGAGTCCGGCATCACCGGCGACGACGTCGTGGTCGAGGTCGGCCCGGGCCTCGGCTCCCTGACGCTGGCGCTGCTCGAGGTCGCCCGACGCGTGATCGCCATCGAGCTCGACCCGCTGCTCGCCGAGCGGCTGCCGGCCACGATCGCGGCGTACGCCCCTGAGCAGGCCGACCGCTTCGAGGTCGTGCTGGCCGACGCGATGCGCGTCGAGGAGCTGCCCGGTCCCGCGCCGACGGCGCTGGTCGCCAACCTCCCCTACAACGTGTCGGTCCCGGTGCTCCTCCACCTGCTGACCCTGCTGCCGTCGCTGGAGCGGGGCCTGGTCATGGTGCAGGCCGAGGTGGCCGACCGGCTGGCCGCCGGCCCCGGGTCGAAGACCTACGGCGTGCCGAGCGTGAAGGCGGCGTGGTTCGCCGACGTACGCCGTGCGGGTGCGATCGGGCGCAACGTCTTCTGGCCGGCCCCCAACGTCGACTCCGGGCTGGTCGCCTGGACCCGCCATGAGCCGCCGCGGACCACCGCGTCCCGCGAGGCGGTCTTCGCCGTCGTCGACGCCGCCTTCGCCCAGCGCCGCAAGCAGGTCCGGGCCGCGCTGCGCGGTGTCGCCGGGTCGGCCGAGGTCGCGACCGCCGCCCTCGAGTCCGCCGGCGTGGACCCGACGGCCCGCGGCGAGGTGCTGACCGTCGAGGACTTCGCCCGGATCGCCGAGGGGCTCGCCGCCCAGGGCGTGCACCCCTCACGACCCTCCGGACCCGCATGAGCATCACGGTCCGCGCCGCGGCCAAGATCAACCTCCACCTCGGGGTCGGCCGCGCCCGCGAGGACGGCTTCCACCCGCTCGACACCGTCTACCAGGCGATCGGGATCCACGACGACCTGACGCTGTCGGGCGCCGACGGGCTCTCGCTCGTCACGCACGTCGCCGACCACATCGACCCCGCCGCCGTGCCTCCCGGGGACGACAACATCGTGCTCCGCGCCGCCAGGCTCCTCGCCGAGCACGCCGGCCGCGAGGCCGCGGGCGCCTTCGAGGTGCGCAAGGACATCCCGGTCGCCGGGGGCATGGCCGGCGGGTCCGCCGACGCCGCCGCCGCGCTGGTCGCGTGCGACCGGTGGTGGGACCTGCGCACCTCCGACGACGACCTGCTCGCCCTGGCCGCACGACTCGGCAGTGACATCCCGTTCTCCCTCGTGGGCGGCACGGCCCGGGGCGTGGGCCGCGGTGAGCTCGTCACGCCCGTCGACGATTCCGCCTCCTGGTGGTGGGTCGCGGTCCCGGCGACCGAGGGGCTGTCGACCCCCGCGGTCTACCGCCACTTCGACGCCCTGCACCCCGACGCCCCTGAGGCGCCCGCGTCCGCCGAGCCGCTGCTCGCGGCGCTGGCGACGGGGGAGCCGTTGCGGCTGGCCCGCGCGCTCCACAACGACCTCCAGGAGCCGGCGATCGACCTGCGCCCCGAGCTCGGCGACCTGATCGCCCGCGGCGAGGCCGAGGGCGCGCTGCGCGGGCTGGTCAGCGGGTCCGGGCCGACGGTCGTCTTCCTCTGCGACTCCGCCGACGGTGCCCGCGAGACCGCGGCCGGGCTCGCCGGCGCCGGCCACGACGTCGTGCTGACCGCCACCGGGCCGGTCGCCGGCGCGCACGTGCTCGCCTGACGCGTACGCCCGACGTCAGCGCCGGATGGATTGAACCCACCCGGAGAGGGAAGGCTGCCGCTAGGGTGTGCGCGGCATGTCGCGCTGACGACCGGGGGAGGCATCGTGACCGTGTTCCTGGTGCTGGGCGCGCTCGGCGTACTGCTCCTGCTCGTCGCGCTCGTGCTCGGTGACGTGCTCGACGGGGCCCTGGAGGGGCTCAGCGCGGGCTACTTCTCGACCGAGGCCCTGGCCGGCTTCCTCGGCGCGCTCGGCTTCGGTGGCGCGATCGCGCTCGACGCGACCGGCTCGACGTCCCTCGCGGTCGTCATCGGACTGGTGCTGGGCGTGGTGCTCGGTGTGGTCGCGGCCAAGGCGTCGCGGTTCCTCCACGGCAACGGCGAGACCGACACGGTCCGCACCTCCGACATGGTCGAGAAGATCGGCCAGGTCGTCGACGCGATCCCCGAGGGCGGCTTCGGCGTCGTCTCGATCAGCGTCGCCGGTCACCGCACCCGCCTCAACGCACGCTCCAGCGTCGCGGTGCCCGCCGGCACCCAGGTCAGCGTCACCCAGGTCATCTCACCCACGGCCGTCCAGGTCGAGCCCCTCTTCCTCCCGTAACCGCCTCTTCCCGTACGCCGCTAGGAGCCCTGCATGTTCGGTCTGTCCCCGGTCGTCACGTCTGTGATCGGCCTCGTCGTCCTGGTGGTGCTCATCGCGCTGCTGGTCACCACGCGCTACAAGGTCGCCGGGCCCAACGAGTCGTTCATCGTCACCGGGCGCAAGGGCAAGGGTGAGGTGCGCAACCCGGAGACCGGTGAGATCTCCACCGACCTCTCGGGCCAGAAGGTCGTCATGGGCGGCGGCGTGTTCGTCATCCCGTTCGTCCAGCGGCTCGCGACGCTCGACCTGTCCTCACGCCGCATCTCGGTGCAGATCCGCGGCGCGGTCTCCGGCCAGGGCATCAAGCTCAACCTCGATGGCGTCGCGCTGGTCAAGGTCGGCGGCAACGAGGACTCCATCCGCGCCGCCGGCCAGCGCTTCCTCAGCCAGCAGTCCGAGATCGAGACCTTCACCCAGGAGGTCCTCGCCGGCGCGCTCCGCTCGATCGTCGGCTCGATGTCGGTCGAGCAGATCATCCGCGACCGTGCGGCGTTCGCCCAGCGGGTGGCCGAGGAGTCGGAGTCCTCGCTCACCGGCCAGGGCCTCGTGCTCGACACCTTCCAGATCCAGGACATCACCGACGACGGCTCCTACCTCGCCGACCTCGGTCGTCCCGAGGCCGCCAAGCTCAACCAGCTCGCCTCCATCGCCGAGGCCAACGCCCGCCAGGCCGCCGAGCAGGCCCGCATCGCCGCCGAGCAGGAGATCGCGATCACCCAGCGTGCTCTGGCCCTGAAGAGCGCCGAGATCAAGGCCGAGACCGACGCCGCCAACGCGCAGGCGGCCGCCGCCGGACCGCTGGCCCAGGCCGACCGCGACCAGGCGGTCCTGCTCGAGCAGGAGAAGGTGGCCGTGCGGCAGGCCGCCCTCAAGGAGCGCCAGCTCGACACCGAGGTCCGCAAGCCCGCCGACGCCGAGCGCTACCGCGTCGAGACCGAGGCCCAGGGCCGCCGCAGCTCGGAGATCCTCGAGGCCGAGGCCCGCAAGGCGTCCTCCATCGCCAACGCCGAGGCGGAGGCCGAGAAGGCCCGCCTGACCGGTGAGGGTGAGAAGTCGCGGCGTTCGGCGCTCGCCGAGGCCGAGGCCATCGAGGGCGCCAAGCGCGGTGAGGCCGAGAAGGCCCGCCGTGTGGCCGAGGCCGACGCCCTCCGCGCCGAGGGTGAGGCCCAGGCCGCCGCGATCCTGGCCGCCGGCCAGGCCGAGGCCGAGGCGATGGACAAGAAGGCCGCCGCGTTCGCCGGCTACAACGAGGCCGCGGTGCTCCAGATGCTCATCGAGGTCATGCCCAAGGTGGCCGCCGAGCTGGCCCGCCCAATGGCCGGCATCGACAAGCTGACGGTGATCTCCGCGGACGGCGCGGGCGAGCTGCCCAAGCAGGTGACCAACAACTTCGTGCAGACCATGGAGCTGCTGCGGACCACCACCGGCCTCGACGTCGAGCAGCTGATCCAGAAGTACGCCCGCACCGGCGGGGACTCCTCGCCCACCCCGGTCGGGCCCGCGCCGGCCGAGGGCACGCCGCTCAGCTGAACCGCCTCCAGAGCGGTGTGTGAAGGGGATTCCGAGGCGTCGAAGTCCCCCCTCACGCACCGCCGCCGGGTGTGCCGGCGTACGGCGCGCCGGCGGGCGGTGCGTGGGACGGATCCCGCAGTAGGCGAAGTCATACGGTCGTTGCAACGCTTCTTGAAAGGAAGCGATGCGATGGGTTTCGTTCATGATCTTTCGACGCGGGACCGGTTCTACGAGCTGGTGTGCGTCGATGGTCTGTCGCTGACGGCCGCGGTCGCCGAGGTCGGCGCCGG